>TARA_R110002033_G_scaffold169366_1_pt1 | contig 32469 bp, 29 predicted proteins | sample TARA_R110002033 | Tara Oceans TARA_R110002033 (sample SAMEA4397051) | marine metagenome | biome: Polar Biome; feature: [SRF] surface water layer (ENVO:00010504); material: water (ENVO:00002006), including particulate matter (ENVO:01000060) such as... | depth 5 m
ATGTTTGACAGTCTACTCCCCATGTGAGGCGGGGTGGGCGGCAAGAGCGACCAGAAAGGCCTGCATCAAGCGGTCAGGCGCACAGAATTGTTTATGTGACTGCTTTGAAAAGCAGTCGATGGGGCTGAAACGAAGTGGAAGACCCGGCCTTGAAAGGCCGGGTTGCGCCTGAGCGCGGCGGGCCTAGCCGGGAGCGCCGCCCACCCCGTCTCTCTGGTGACGGAAAACAACGCCGGCGCGTCCGCGCCGTCCATATCAATCGCACTTCATCGCGATCCAATCATCCGCGAAGCGGCCCAGCAAAAACGGCACCCTTGCACGGCGCGACGCCGCGCGGTGGTGTGCGCGCGCGTCCGTGCGCCAGCGCCCACCGGGCAAGGAGAGAGGCAAGAGTGCCAGCGGGTCAGAACAAAAAGCCGCACCCTCAAGGAGCGCAGCGGGAAAGAGTGCGTCCTTAGAAAATCCCGCTCATTATCCAGGGCGTTGCGGGGTGTCCCCGCAGAAGGGGTAGCCGGAGACAGCATAGCGGCTCCGGCTCAGGGGAAGGCCTTCCCCCAACCACAATTTCAAACAATGTTCTTGAAATGTTTTTACCTCTGTCAGTGAACAAGCTACAATATCCCAATGAGCAATTTGTCCAACCGACCTGATCAATTTGAAGCCATCCATATCGCCCACCAAGCCCGTGAAATTCTGCGCATATTGAATCACGAAAGAAGCACAAATAGCCAAATTCTAACCAGCTGGCTCGGCAGCATAGGCCTTGGAATCTCCCATCGCGGCCTTCAAGATTTACTGGATCGTCTCGAAAAAGAGGCTTTGGTTCGCACCGAGAAAATCGACAATTTCCGTGTCATCCACCTCCGGCAACTGGGCGGAGAAATAGCTTCCGGCACTGAAACATTGGACTGGATCGCCAAACCAGATCTGCCCGATTGATAATATTATGGCAGATCATAAACGTACTATCCGGATCGCTGACTTTGAACTGCCGCGAGGTCCAGTAACAATCGAGATGCTCATGGCTATGCCGCGGGCAAGCTGGGAACATTTGCGCTCGCAGATCAATCTGCGCCGACAATCTGATTCATCAGTGCCATTGGCCCGGTGCAGGCTTTGCGAGGCTGGTATATTCATTCGCTCGCAGGCGACGAAGAACGGTCATGTGCCAATGTTTGTTCATTTTCCGGAAGGTTCCAAGGACTGCCCTTGGTACGAGGGCCGGACTTTGCGGCCGGATGCCGCCCGTGCCGCGCAATATCAAGGGCATCAGGAATCGGCACTCCACCGTCAACTATGCGTAACAATTGAACAACTGGCTAACGCCGATACCCGCTGCACACATTCGGCGGTGGACACTTATCTGCGGCCCGCGATCCACATGCGTGGGCGCTGGCCAGATGTGTATCTTGAATTTGGAGAATTGGGCAAGTTTGCACTCGAAGTCCAGCTTTCCAAGCCCTTTGCGCCGGAGATTGCTGCACGCCATATTCACTATGACAATGAAGGCGTCAGGCTCGTATGGATTTTCAATATTCTCGAAGACCCGCTGCCGCAAGGCTTCCATGATGTCATCACGATGCAGCGAGGCAATGCCTTCCTGTTCGATGATGCTGCGCAGGCGGCTTCAATCGAACGCGGAACGCTGGTCCTGAAATGCTATCTCGAAAATGGTAAAGGCGGTTGGCTCGATCCACAACTGGTAACGCTGGATGATCTGCAAACTGACTATGGCCGGTCGGCATTTGTTGAGGACCGGCGGAGCGATTTGTTGGTAGCAAGCAGCAAGGAAGAACGATCGCGCTGGTGGAAGGCATTTCAACAAGCGCAAAATGACAAGCCCAATTCGCCGTTCTACAGCACAGCATTTGTATCTGCCTGGGATTCGCTACAATCGAGTGTGCCGGGGCTGGATGCGTGGAGGGAAGAATTTTGGGCATCGCGCTCCGACAGAAGCCAAGCGCATTTGGCCATGCTCTTTGCGATCCTTTGCTCGGTCGCGCACAGCGCCGACACCGGCACGGAAAATGTCTATATCACAAAATATAAAGGGGAAGGCGCTGTTCTCGCCATGCTCAATAGCAAACTGAGTAGCGGCGATTTCAAACATTGTGCCAATCTCATAGATAGCTTTGTTCGCTCGACCGCGCTAGCCGATCTTGCGGAACGGCCATCATTAAAGCGAATGATCAAACAGGCCCAAGAAACTGAAGCGCAAATCGATAACGAACATCCGGTTTGGCGGGCGATGACTCGGCTTTTCCCGGAAGTGCTGGATGGTCTAGTCAGAGCTGAACTGGACGATCTTGGACGCCTTCCCAAATGGGCCGCTTGTTCTGATAAGGCTAGTTGAGCAAAAAGTGTCCGAAATCATGCTACATATTTCGGACATTTCTAACTCGACATTGTCCGAAATCATGCTACATATTTCGGACATGGACAAGTCACCCATCAGTCTGAAAGAGCAAATTCTTGCTCGCATCGAAAGCGGTGCAACTATCACGGTCTGGACACCGAGCGATTTTCTTGACCTTGGTAGCCGTGATGTCGTCGATAAAACCCTGCAACGTCTCGTCCGTGCGGAAGAATTGCGCAGGATCGACAGGGGCCTCTATGATAAACCCCGAACCAACAAACTTACACAGCAGGATAACCCGCCAAATCCAAAGGCCGTTATCGATGCCGTCGTGCGGCGCGATCAAATACGAGTGCTGGTTGACGGGATGACCGCAGCTAACGATCTCGGCTTTACCAATGCGGTGCCAGCCAAGATCATCGTCCATAGCGAAGCGCGCTCCAAGAAGATCAACCTCGGAAATCTTACCATTTATTTCAAACAGACAGCTCCAAGCAAACTTTTCTGGGCAGGCCGCCCCGCGATGCGCATCGTCCAAGCCCTTCACTGGCTGCGCGACACGATGCCGGGTGACGATATGGCAAGTTGGAAGAACAAACTATCGATCCTGCTCAAAGACCCAAAGCATGGGACGAAGCTGCGTGCTGACCTGACCAATGGTATGTCCACCCTTCCGGCCTGGATGCAGGAATTGCTCCGTCCGCTTGTTTCCAACGAAACGCCGTCCGCATGAATCCAGCTTTTGACGATATCTTGCGGGCCGATATTGATACGCGCCAAGGTCTGTTCACCACAACGGCTCAACGCATGGGAACAACCCCGCAAAATGTCGAAAAGGATTTCTGGGTCTGCTGGACGCTTGATGCCCTGTTCAATGGCATCACCGAAGGCCCGCGCCTACTGTTCAAAGGTGGCACCTCGCTTTCCAAGGGGTTCGGATTGATACAGCGATTTTCAGAAGACATCGACGTCACAGTCTTTCGCGATGATCTCGGCGTTCCCGCATCGATCAATGAACTGGCCGCGTTGAGCGGCAAAAAGCGCCAGAAAGCGCTTGATGCGATCAAAGACGCTTGCGAAGCATATATAAATGGCCCGCTGATGCAGCACCTTTCAGCGATTTCAGAAAATGCCTGCACCCGAAATGGTCTGGAGCAAAATGCGATCCGGATAGAGGCGGACCCTGCCGACCGGCAAACCTTGCTGGTTATCTATCCCAGCATAACACCGACCGACGCCTATATCGCTAAATCAGTAAAAATTGAATCGGGCGCTAAATCGGCACTCGATCCAAACTCCAACCGGTCGATAACGCCTTATGTTGATACCGATGTTCCTGGGATTGATCTGGCCGTTCCCAATGTCACCATTGTCGATGCCGAGCGAACCTTCTGGGACAAGGTGGTGATCCTGCACGGGCTGCGCCGATGGTATGAAATCCGAGGCCAACTGCGCGGCAACGGCCAGCGTATTTCGCGCCACTATTATGATTTATACCGTCTGATCCAGTCGGAAACGGGACAATCGGCTACCGAAAACCGGGCGCTGGGTGAGGATTGCGTCGCGCACGCCCGCATGTTTTTCAACCGTCCGCCCTTTGATCTGGCTTCCGCGCAGCCTCCAACATTTGCGCTATGCCCCGAGGGAGGAATGGTTGACGACCTTCGGCAGGATTATAAAGCGATGAACACGATGATTTTTGGCGATCCGCCGCCGTTTGATGCGATCATCGAGAAAATTGCAGAGCTCCAGCAAACCCTCAACGGTGCCGCATGACCGACTGCGCAAGAGCCGCAAAATGAGATCATTTCTCAAGCGACTATTTGGAACTGATGCTGAAACCAAATCCAATGAGCCACCAGCGTCATCCCAGGACCTTGAAATCCAAGAATTTGGTCATGGTCTCATCTCTATCGACCCGCTCGATTTTATTGGTCGTTCCTCCAAATCGCCGAATGGACAATATCGCCTCATCTGGTCTGATAGAAATCCCGAAGGCACGAGAGGCGGTCATCGTTATGAAGGGCATGGATCATGGACGTTGCTATCACAAGACCAGATATTAGCGGAAGGCAGGCTCGAACGACCAAACGACGGACAGGTAGAAACTGCGCATAAAAATGGCGTTCCGTTCAAAGAGCAAGCGGTTTTATGCAAGGCCAATGATCGCCTGGCAGCCGTTGCTAAGGGATTGGAGGCCCATGGCGTCCCAGTTTTATTTCTAGGACCGCTTTTTGATCGACCCGAAGTAAAGCAGGCGCTGGCGTTCCTGTCTCTGCTTACCGACCCGCGCGGCATGGGCCTTGGTTGCGTGGCCACCATGCCTGGCTTCGAGTTGTCTGTAGATGACGTATCAAAATGCGCACATCATATGGCTTCTATTCCTGAACCGGACCCACTTGAATGGAAGGAATGCCTGTCCAGCCTTGCTGATCTGAGCCAAAATGGACGACACAGCCTTGCTTCGATCATCGCCACATTGGACGGGCTCACAGAAACATCCACTCCTTGGCGCGCTTTTACAGCGATTTATTTGGACAATTCCAATCTGGTCCGCGACCTTGTCAACCAGGCGGCTGACGAACCATCATTACCAGCGATAGCCTTGTGGCAATTCCAGAATTTCTTGCGTTCCGTTCGTGCAGACGGAGAAGGATATCCCGTCACGCTTCTTCTCGACCATATTCGCAGACTAGTGATCCTTTCCGATGAAAGAGATTTGCGTGACTTGCCAGTAGCGGCCCAATCTCTGAATGCGGTTCGCCTGATGACAATTCATGGAAGTAAGGGTTTGGAGTTTAAGACACTGCATCTTCCAAGCTTGACCGGGCGTTCAATGCCATCTTCTGCACGGCAGAATACTCCGGCTCCGCCTGATGGAATGATCGAGGGCGCAATTCACTCAGGAAAGGATGCCGTTAGAGCTGGGCATGACGAAGAACAGGAGTGTCTGTTTTTCGTTGCACTGTCTCGAGCTGAAAACGAGCTTTTGATGTACGCCCCGTCAAAACAGGCTGATGGTAGATCACAGAAGCGGTCCAAATTTATCGATCGCATCGTGGATAAACTCGAGTTTCCAACGCCAATCGCAGTATCAGGCTCATCAGTCGATAGTAAGAAGGCAGTTGGCGTCTCCTTCGACACGCCCTTGGTGATCACACCATCTCAATTGGCGCTCTACGAAAAATGTCCAAGGCGGTTTCTGTACACACACGCTCTAAGGCTGGGAGGTCGGCGAACGGAAACTGCCTTCATGCAAATGCACTCAGCAGTTCAAGGCGCAATCCATGATCTCGTAAACCCGGCCACTACGGTGGCGACTGAAGCGGAGCTAGACAGCCTCTTTCAAAGCCACTGGGAAACCAGGGGTCCGGTCGATCACGGATATGAAGATGACTATAAACGCATCGGGCGACAGTTGCTTTCATATCTGTTCAATTTACGCAGCAATGAGGTACCCGAGGCAGTCACCGACCTCGTTTTGAATTTGGCCGGCGCGCAGATTATCGTGCGACCGGATGAACGCACGACCAGCTCTGATGGTCGGCTCATTTTCAGGCGCATCAGAACGGGCCGAAAAACTTCCACGTCAACTGATACACTGGATGCTGCGGCCTATCAGCTCGCAGCAGAATCAATAGGTGACATCGAATTTGTGTTTCTGACTGATGAGCAGCGCTCACCGGTAGATATGGGGACGACAAAGCTCAATTACCGCAAAAAGCGGATTGAGAGCGCTGTATCATCGATCATGTCGGGTAGATTCCCGGCCAGCCCCAAGCAGCCAGCGAGAACTTGTCCGCGCTGCCCATATTTTTTCATTTGCACAGACATACCGTCGGGCAGTCTTGCGAAAAAAAATCTGAACTGACTTACCGGTTTCCCGCTGGGCCAGCGATTAACCTTGTGAAAGCACAGGCATGAGGCCGGTGCTTCGTAACAAACAAGGTATTAAACTTATGAAACCGAACGAAAAAGATGATCGCTTCCGCGTTCTCATTGCAGATGAAAATCTCGACTACAAACCTCACATTTTCGACGATCCGAAGGTTCTCGGTCGTCAAATTATTGAAGCAAACGGCAGCCATCCGGTCGATGAACATGTCGCAATCGCAATTCTTCCAAATGGCGATTTCGAGGATCTTCGCCTTGATGAAAGCTATGATCTTCGTGGGCGTGGTGCTGAAAAAGTACTTGTTGCTCGCACCGATCGCAGCTTCAAGTTCAAGATTGACGATAAGGATCTGGAGTGGCCGCATGCCTGTATTAGCGGCTTCGTCCTTCGCAAGCTTGCCGATCTGCCGAAAAACTACAATCTCTGGCAGGAAATCCCTGGTCAACATGACCTCAAGATTTCTGATACCGACGTCGTTAATCTTGCCGAGAAAGGTGTCGAGCGCTTTGTCTCGTTGATCGATCAGACGACCGAAGGCGATGTTCTTCCATCGATCGATCAGTCATTCCTGTCCGGACATGGATATGATTTTGAGGTCGTCCAGGAAGGTAATCAGACCGGTATTGTGCTGAAATCGCTAAAACTGCCTGCTGGCAAGTTTGAATGCGAAACGGCTGATATTCTGGTGCTGTTGCCAGGCGGATACCCTGATTGCCCGCCGGACATGTTCTATGCTTCGCCGAAATTGGTTCTGAAGGGCACCGGGCAGGTTCCCAAAGCCTGCACGGTCGAGCACAATTTCGCTGGGCGGGTCTGGCAGCGCTGGTCGCGTCACAACAATGCCTGGCGTCCAGGCATTGATGGTTTGCGCACTATGGTGGCGCGTATCAAGACGGCTTTGGCTGGGGCGCGGACATGAAAGGCGCCTTAGATATCGTTCTGCTAAAGCCACATGAAGACGGCATCCGGTCCTTGCTGACGCAAGGGGCCGGTGCTGAACGTTCGGCATATATGCTGTTTGGGCGCGCTGACATCCAAATGGACCCGTGGTCCAGGGCACCGCGTACTCGTCTGATCTCGCATGCGTTTTCGAACCTTGATCCTGCCGATTTGATTTCGGCCTCAAACCGCCATGTGACCTGGCAAACCGACGGATTTATGCGGTTGCTTGGTGATGCGTTGACCGACAATTTGGTACCTGCCCTTGTCCATACCCATCCCGAAGGCAGGGCCGCGTTCTCTGAACAAGATGATCAGAACGAAGCGATACTTGCGCGTACAGCGCTGATGAAAGGTGCGGCGGGCCTTATCAGCATCGTCATTGCGGGTAACGGCGAAGTCGCTGCCCGTATCTGGATGTCAGAAGAAAAGCCGGTCGACATCACTCGCATCTTCCATTCAGGACCACGGTTAAAGCTGGATTACGACGATGATGCCGAGATTGCATTTTTAGACCGCCAGACTCGGCTCTTTGGTGAACATACGACTCAGATGCTGACGAAGTTTCGGTGCGGTATTGCGGGAGGCGGAGCGACGGGAAGTGCTGTTCTTCCTCTCCTGATGCGGCTCGGTATTCGTGAAGCGGTCATGTTCGAGAAGGACCGTGCAGAACAGTCAAATCTCAACCGGCTTCACGGAGCGAGACAAGGGGATGTGGCTGCAAAGGCCCTCAAGGCCGATATTCACGCTCGCACGGTTTCTGAAGCAGACCTCGGCATGTCACTAGTAACAATCGATGCATGGGCGGGAGAGCCATCAACGTGGGACTCCTTGAAGGCCTGTGATGTGATTTTTTGCTGCACGGACGATCACGCGGGGCGATTGTTCTTAAACCGGTTCGCACGGTTTTACGGCATCCCTGTCATTGATGTGGGTTTGGCCATGCAACGCCGAGACGATCAGTCCTTTGATCTATTTGCTCGAGTCTCCACATTGGTTGTTGGGCATGCATGTCTGCTCTGTGGAGGTTTCATCGATCCTCGACGTGCGCGCGAAGAGACGCTGCGTCGGACCGATCCCAACGCATACCAGAAGCTGAAAGAAGAGGCATATGTTCTCGGTGAAGGTGATCCGTCCCCAGCTGTGGTGACGTTTACCACTGAAGCTGCCAGCATGGCGGTGAATGAGTGGTTGACCGGCATTACAGGTTTTGCCGGGCCTTCCGGCATGCTGCCAACCCGCATTCGCAGGTTTCACGCGCGCGATGAGCGGGTGCTGGGATTACCTCCAAAGCCGGATTGTCCCTGTTGCGAGAACCCAAGCACTTTGGGACGCGGCGACGTGACCCCCTTTATTGACATGGTGAGCTGAAATGAGAGCATTTTTTGCAAAAACGCTAAAACGGCTTGGATGGCTGCGCTTTGAATTTCAGGTCAAGCGAGAGGAAATATTGCCAGATCGTGCTTCAATTGAACCAGGCACCATGGTTTCGGTGGAGAGCGGCAAAATTAAAAAATGGGCCTGCATGTCCTGCCCCGGCGGTTGCGGAGAGATGATTTCACTTTCACTCAACCCTCAACGCCGACCGCGATGGACGCTCGTCACTGATTTCTGGCTGCGACCTACGATCCATCCGTCGGTGCATCAAAGGAATGCCTGTGGATGCCACTTTTGGCTCAGGAATGGTCAAGTGCACTGGTGCAAGGATGGGCGGCCGCAACCCAATCCCATGAATTGAAACAGCGCCCCTCTATTCGCTGAAAAGACCTGGCTGAAGTCAAAGCTGTTCTGGTGGCTAAGCGCATCTACGACGCAAGCGCTATAGAGGATCGACAAAACACCGTACCAGTCAATTACCAAAGGCAGAATGGCGCATCGCGCCGTAAATTTGTGGTTATGGCCAAATCCCGTCCGGGATCTCTTAGGCCAACATGACAATAACCTTCGATTGTCATTTCGCGAACGCGGAGCGCGGGACGTGCGTCCCCAAGCGATCCGCTAATGCAGGCTCCTGCCCACCGTACGGTCGGCTTATCGGAGCCTGCTAATTTAGATGGTGTGGGCGGTGGGAATCGAACCCACACTCCTTGCGGAACGGAATTTTGAGTGGGACGAGAAAACCGTAACTATTTGATAAAATATTATAATTTTTTGGTCAAGCCAAATTTGTGTAAGGTTTTGTGTAAGTATGCCGCCCTACGTGGCGCCGCCAGCTAGCCTGGAAATCGTAGATTCCGGAATCAATAACACTGCCTACCCCCTACTCTGTTGTTTCGCTTGGAATGCAAAAGATCAATTTCCTATGGCCGCTTCGCGCCCAGTAACAGACGTTAGCGTTGTTGTTTGTTCATCCCAATAGCGGACTCCCTCTGACCGATGAAATCATCTCGTCTACACCGACGGAACCACCCAGCTCCCGCCAACACACAGGACGTTTTCCAAAGCGAGCCATTCATTCGAACAGCCTTCTGTAATCCCCCCCGTCGGACAGAACAGGCACCGCCCAAATGGTCCACTCAGCGCCTTTAACGCTGCGATACCGCCCGATGCTTCAGCCGGAAAAAACTTGAAGTGGGTCAGGCCGAGGTCCAGCCCGCGCATGATGTCGCCGGCAGTCGCGATGCCAGGAAGGAAGGGAATGTTGGCGACGATGGCGGTTTTGCCAAGCTTTTCGGTTAGGCCGGGAGAAACGATAAACTCGGCGCCTGCATCGATTGCAGCATCCAATTCTTCAGGGTTGGTGACGGTGCCAGCGCCGACTATCGCACCTTTGATCTGTTTCATTTGCCTGATGGCTTCGAGCGCGCATTGGGTTCGCAAGGTGACTTCCAGAACCGGATATCCGCCTTTGACTAAAGCTTCCGCAAGCGGCCTCGCTTTCGCGATATCATCGATGACAAGGACCGGGATGACCGGTGCAGTGCGCATCAGCTTTTCGATTGGTTTCATTTTATAATCCTGCGCCATGTTCATGAATAAATGCGGCCGCCGCGCCGTAAAGGCCCGCCTCTTCATGGAGTAATTGCTTGACCGATAGGGCTTCCATATTGGACTGGAAACGTCCTTTGGCGATGAAGCGTTCGCGAAAGCCAGAGGAGTGCAAGCGCCCGGCGATGCGCCGGCCAAGGCCGCCGGCCATGACGACCGATCTGGCTCCTTGCGCGAGGGCAAGGTCCCCCGTCACGCTGCCAAGGCACAGGCAGAAATGATCAAAGGCAGCGGCGGCCAGGCTATCACCGCCGGACAGCGCCAGTTCCCATGTTTCCCGATTATTGAGCAACCGGGCTTCCCGTTGCCCCATGCCAGTAAGGACATGATAATCACCATGCCTGCGCATGATATGGGCGACCCCCAGTCCCGTTCCCGGCCCGACCACCGTGATGATGCCGTCGGATGTCAATGGCTCATCCGGCCCGCAGATCGGACTGAACATCTCCGCATCCATTTGGGCCACCGCATCGCCTACCGCGCCAAAATCATTGACCAATGTGAAGCGGTTCAGTTTCAGCTTTTCCGGAATCAACGCAGGCCGGATCATCCAGCTGCTATTGGTAAAGTATATAACCTCGCCGCCCACTGGTCCGGCTACCGCAAGCGCACCATCTTGCGGTAAGTCCCGGCCCAATTGACGACCATAGGTCTCCCAGGCGATCTGGAAACTTGCATGCTCGCTGGCCTTCATCTTGATTTCGTTGCTGAGCCCGGCCACCTTGCCATCCTCTATGCTCGCAATAGCAAAACGCGCATGCGTTTCGCCGACATCCGCCACAACAATCTCGGCCATTGCTAGAGTCCCGCCTCGGAGAGCATCGCAGAACCGCCTTTTTCCGCCGGGTCGCTATGGTGGCGCAGCATCGCAAATAGTTCGCGCCCGGTACCCAATGCTGGTGGCGGCGCTTTGGCCTGCTCGCGAGCATCCCATATCGCAGCGTCAACCAATGCGGTGAGTTCGCCTTTTTGGGCGCAGACCCGGACCATATCGCCGTCCCTGAGCTTGCCGAGCGGACCGCCGTGATAGGCTTCAGGAGAAATATGGATGGCGGACGGGATCTTGCCGCTCGCTCCCGACATGCGGCCATCGGTGACAAAGGCGATCTTGAACCCCTTGTCCTGCAAGACACCAAGCGGTGATGTGAGCTTGTGGAGTTCCGGCATGCCGTTGGCGGCCGGCCCCTGGAAGCGGACGACGACCACCACATCACGGTCCAGTTCGCCTGCCTTGAACGCGGTGATGACATCATTCTGGTCGTGGAAAATGCGCGCTGGTGCTTCGATTGTCCACCGGCTCGGATCGACCGCGCTGACCTTCATCGTCGCACGGCCGAGATTGCCGTTGAGCAGCTTCATCCCGCCATCGGCCTGAAACGGATTTTTGACGGTCCGCAAGATTGTTACATCATCCGATTGATCGGATGCGTCGTCAAAGCGCAAATTCTCTCCGTCCATCACCGGCTGTTTTGCGCCGTCGGACAGCGACGTTCCATAGACGGTGCGGATATCATCATGCGCGAGACCAGCGCCGATCAGCTCGTGGATGACATAAGGCATCCCGCCTGCTGCGGTAAAATGGTTTACGTCGCCGGAACCGTTGGGATAGACGCTGGCGATCAGCGGCACGGCGCTCGAAAGTTCATCCATATCATCCCAGTCGATCAGGATTCCCGCGGCGCGGGCTATGGCTGGCAAATGGATGACATGATTGGTGGAACCGCCGGTGGCAAGCAGGCCGACGACGGCGTTCACAATCGCCTTTTCATCGATGCAAGCTCCAAGCGGGCGATAGTCCTCACCAGCCCAGCCGTTATGTGTCACTTGGTGGACCGCAGCGCGCGTCAATTCGTGGCGCAGTTTTGTGCCGTGATTGACGAATGAGCTGCCCGGCATGTGCAGCCCCATCATCTCCATCATCATCTGGTTACTGTTGGCGGTGCCAAAAAACGTGCAGGTGCCTGCCCCGTGATAGCTGGCGCTTTCGGCCTCCAGCAACTCCTCTTTGCCGGCCTTGCCTTCGGCAAAAAGCTGACGCACGCGGACCTTTTCCTTGTTGGCGAGACCCGATGGCATCGGGCCGGCGGGGATCAGGATGGTGGGCAGATGGCCAAAGCGCAACGCGCCGATCAGCAATCCCGGCACAATCTTGTCACAGATACCAAGCAGCAACGCCCCTTCGAACATGCCGTGGCTCAACGCAACCGCTGTGCTCATTGCAATCACGTCGCGGCTGAACAGGGATAGCTCCATGCTGTCCTGGCCCTGCGTCACCCCGTCACACATGGCTGGCACGCCGCCAGCGACCTGCGCGGTCGCGCCGGCCTCGCGGGCAAAAATCTTGATCTGTTCGGGATAGCGCCCATAGGGCTGATGCGCGGACAGCATGTCGTTATAAGCCGTCACAATGCCGATATTCATCGCCTTGCCGCCACGTATCGCAGCCTTGTCATCACCGCTCGCGGCGAAACCATGCGCCAGATTACCGCAAGAGAGATTAGGCCGGTGCACACCCGCATCACGCTGACGATCGATCAGATCGAGATAGGAAGAGCGTGACGCCCTGGACCGTTCTACAATACGTTTAGTCACCTTGGCGATTGTGGGATGCATAGTCATGACCGGCTCCAAAATATTGTGATTGGGCAAGTCGCGCTGCTGATCAGCTGGGCGATCGGCAAATCGCTTTTACCCGAAATTGCTTCTTCCAATACACGCTTTTTATCGCTTCCGCGAACGAGCAACATGATCTCTTTGGTGTTGATCAGGGCTGCCATGTTAAGTGACAGCCGTTCAAATGGCGCTTCCTTCGGCAGAGGGTCGGGTGTTGTTTTAACGATTGCCGGTCCATCTCGCTCCTCCGCCTCCATCTTGGGAAAGAGAGACGCAATATGGCCATCAGCGCCCATACCAAGCCAAACGAGATCAAATGGTTCGGCTATCTCTCTTCGCCCTAACGGCAGAACATGCGCCGGGGTCGCGTCAAAGGCAGCAGCCAGCTTCGCCTGGTTGCTTGCCAGATGCTTGTCCGGAACAATCCTGTCATCGGTCAACATCAACGTCACCATCCCCCATGGCAAGCTGCGTTTCGACAATATGTCGAAAACCGGAAGCGGTGTTTTCCCGCCAGGCACGGCCATACGGCAAGGACCCGATTTTTCGACTATTGCCGCGACATAATCGGCGACGGCCTCTGAATCTGCCCGTGCCGCCCAAGTAACTTGATCTGAGCGATCAGGGGTTTGCGCTGTTTCACTCATGCCAGCTCACTCCATCGCGTTCGGTAAGCGCGATCGCCGCAGACGGGCCCCAGCCTCCCGATCCATAGGATTTTGGTTTCATATCATTTTCAGCCCAAAGCTCCCGGATTGCATCGACCCAGCGCCACTGGGCTTCCACCTCATCGCGGCGTACGAACAACGTCGGATCCCCTTCGATCAAATCAAGCAGCAGGCGCTCATAGGCTATACGGTTGCGGCTCTTGGCAAAAGCCTGACTAAGCGACAGGTCCAGCGGTACATCGCGCAGAGTGACACCGTCACGATCCAGCCCCGGTTCCTTCGCCATCACCTGAAGGCGCACATATTCTTCCGGTTGCAGACGGATCACCAGCTTGTTCGCATGAAGCTTACCGCCACGTTCGGCAAAAATATTATGGGGTACGGATTTAAACTGGATCACAATCTCGCTACGCCGTTCGGCCAGCCGTTTACCAGTGCGCAGATAAAATGGAACGCCTTTCCAGCGCCAGTTGTCGACATGGGCCTTGATTGCAACAAACGTTTCTGTGTCGGACGAGCCGCCAAAATCATTGGCGTAGCTGTGCACAGCCACTCCTTTGACCGCGCCCTCGTCATATTGGCCGCGCACCATTTCATCAGCAACAACCGGGCGCAAGCTGCGCAATACTTTGACCTTTTCATCACGCACACAGGTGGCATCCAAATTGGCGGGCGCTTCCATTGCCGTTAGCGCAAGCAATTGCAGCATATGGTTCTGAACCATATCGCGCAGCGCACCGGTATCGTCATAGAAACTGTGCCGTCCTTCGAGGCCCACGGTCTCCGACACGGTAATCTCAATATGGTCGATACCGGTTGAATTCCAAAGCGGCTCAAACATCAAATTTGCAAAGCGCAGCGCCATCAGATTCTGCACTGTTTCCTTGCCGAGATAATGATCGATCCGGAACGTTTGTTCTTCGGTAAAGGCCTGCGCAACCGCATCATTGATCACAGCCGATGTTTCCAGATCGTTACCGAGCGGCTTTTCCAGACCAATGCGGACTTTACCGCCGGTTAGGCTGGCGGACGCAAGCCCGGCTATCGTTGCTTCGAACAACGACGGTGCGGTGGAGAGAAAGATTGACAGGCCGCCCGATATATCACCCAGCTTAGTCGCCAAGGCAGCAAAGCCGTCAAGCGCAGAGGCATCCAGTGGCTGATAGTAAAGGCGATCCAGAAAGGACTGGATACTCTTTTCACTCTTGCGATCTTCGGGTAGAAATTGGGCCAATGATTCCGCAGCCAGCAAACGATATTCCTCATCCGTTAATTCGCTGCGCGCCGTTCCGACAATGCGGAGGTCTGCGCCAATCAACCCGTCATCATGTAACGCAAAAAGCGATGGTAGCAACATTCGCTTTGCCAAATCGCCGGTCGCTCCGAAAAGAAGTAAAGCAGAACAGGGATTGGATGCTCTTTTCGAATTCATAAATATTCTACTCTGTAAGTTGGCGACGCGCAGTTAGACTGTTCCGATCAATCCGAACATTTGCATGTGCCTATGTTTCGGTAAGCGCCCGAATTTAGCGTAGGTAGCTTTCGCTAGGATTGGGACTAAAACAGACTCTCTATTCCCTGCCTACATTCAGACTATTCAAATTCCAGGTCTTTGATTATCATTTAAGGTTATGGCTCAATACGACCGAAATTTCCCAATAATTTGGGCGCCCATTATTGTCACGTTGGGCACATTAACTTATGATAGAAGTAAGAATTGTCAGCATTTGTCGGATTTGTTCGATACCTTCCGAAGGCTAGTTATGTTAGAAAGCAGCTGCGGTTCCGTCGCTGCGCGGATCATGTGCGCCTTCTAGGATACCAGAGGAATGCGCCACAACCGCGCCGGCGTGGCCCATTATAGAGTTCAGCGATGAAACAATTTCTACGTCATGTCCTGCCCTACGCAATTGTTCGGACAATCGATCAGGAAAGTTTTGCTCCAGTTTTAAGCTAGTGCTTGTGTCGCCCCAGGTGCGCCCCAATAACCAGCGCGGGGCCGCAATTGTTTGTTGGAGCGGCATGTCATACCACGCATATCTGCTAAAAATTGCGGCCTGAGTTTGTGGCTGTCCTTCGCCGCCCATTGTGCCGTAGGCCATGACTCGCCCATCCGGAAAATGTGCCATTGCTGGGTTTAGGGTATGGAAGGGCTTTCGTCCGGGTTTAAGCGCATTTGCCCCGTCGTTGGCCAAAAGAAAACTGGAACCCCTGTTCTGCCAAATGATACCAGTGCGAGGCAGGACAAGTCCGGAGCCGAATTCAAAATAGGTGCTTTGTATGCAGCTCACGACTTGACCACGCGAATCTGCTGCACCAAACCAGACCGTGTCCCCTGGGGCTGAAATCCGCGGCCATGGCGCCGCTTTTTGCAAGTCGATACGCTTAGCCATTTCGTCGAGTGCAGAGCTATTATCAAGCAATTCCTGCGGATTAAGCCGCATGTAAAGCGGATCGCCTATATGAACATCACGGATCAGAAATGCCTGCTTCGTCGCCTCGACAAGGCGATGGATATGATCAAACCCTCCACCATTTGACGGCGCAATACGATCAAACAGCGCGAGAATTAATTGGGAGGCCAGTCCCTGCGTCGGTGGCGGTAAATTATAAACTGTCGCCTTCGATAATTGCGACGAGAGAGGCTGAGGACGGCTTACTTTGTGTGACCGCAAATCTTCGGATGAGACCGGGCTACCAAGCTGCGCTAAATCTTCGGCGATAAGGGATCCTAATTTTCCATTGTAGAAACTTTCAAATCCATCGCGCGCAAGCGCGCGGAGTGTTTGGCCGAGTGCCGGTTGCCTCAAAATTTCCTGTGGTTGGAGCGGCGCTCCGTTCGGTTCGAAGATAGTGGTATAAGCGCCCGGCAAGCCACGAAGTTCTTCACTTTTTGCGAAAGCCAGTTCCGATCCTCCGATCGTTACTGGAACCCCCGATTCCGCGTACGTGATAGCGTCGTTCAGCAAAATTTGCGGCGATAGTCCTGAGCCGCTGGTATCGAGCAGTGCTTGCCAGCCTGAAATCGTTCCAGCGACCGTATTGGCAGCCAGAGGTCCGCGTGTGGGAATCGAGTCTAGGCCACGATAGAGCGCGAGGTCTGCTTTGGCTGCTGCCGCTCCGCACGCATCAATCGCGTGGACCCGCCGGTCCGGTTCCGAAACGAGCCAGAAGCTATCGCCACCGATGCTATTCATATGGGGATATACGACTGAAAGCGTGGAAGCGGTGGCGATGCAAGCTTCTGCGGCAGTGCCGCCTTGCCGTATGATGTCGAGGCCAGCTTGGCTTGCGAGGTGATGAGGAGATGCAACCATGCCTCTAAGTGAAGTAGCGGTATGATGCATTAAATGGCTCCCTGTCGTTCTACGCACCGCCCTGCAGCTTGGTTTGCCGTAGCTAGAATTTTCTTCCAATCTCGTTCATGGCAAAGTTGGGCCGCCAGAGTTCCGCAAAATGCGTCGCCCGCACCGGTCGTGTCAACAACAGTGGCAACAGGCGCGGCCGGGATGTGAATAACCGATTGCAAATTAATCATCGCGGCTCCCCGTTGACCAAGAGTTACCACGACACACTGTTCGGGACGTGTCAGTAACTTGCGTGAATCTGCTAAACTGTCGTGGGTAATAGGCCTACCTAGATAAGTTGAAATTTCGATTTCGTTCAAGACGAGGACGTCGACTAGGTCAAACAGAGTGCGTGCTTCGGGCAGAGCAGGGGCTGTATTCAAAACACGTATCGCCCCTTGCTTTTCTGCTGCTTTCAAAAAGGAAGCGACGGCATCTACCGGAGTTTCAAGCTGAGCCAATGCAACTTTGCACCCGGCTAAAAGATCGACCGAAGGTAATTCTATGTTTGAATTGGCATTGGCTGCCGCGACGATGTGGTTTTCACCGTCTTCTGCGACGGTGATAAAGGCCATGCCAGTTTGCGTGTCGGGCAGACATCGGACATTTGATATATTCACGCCGTGTGAGCTTAGATGTTCAGTCAACATGGCACCTGCTACATCATCACCGACCGAACCAAAGAATGTTACTGCAGCATGAGCACGGGCCGCACCAACAGCCTGATTGGCGCCTTTGCCCCCTGGTGCATCAAAACTGGTGAGGGCAGCTACAGTCTCGCCGGGACGAGGGATGTTTTTTACGCGTACGAAATGGTCAAGATTTATTGAGCCTAAAATACAGACTGTCATGGTGTATAATCGATCAATATCGCGAGATCTTCGGTATCGAGTTCAACGGGTTCGCCCAAGCGTATCAATTCAGAAAATTCTTCATTCGGCGTCATTACTGTCAACGTATAGAGACGATCGTTGCCTGTATTCTCAATTACATGCTCTGCGCCGGGCCGCAGCAGCAATGCGCTACCTTTTCTAATCGGGATTACCTTGCCTTCGCTATGGGCGTTCCCTTCGCCGTGGAGGACATAGAAAAATTCATGCGCTATTTCATGGCGGTTGGGCGGAGTCGCACCCCCTCTATCAAATATCTCGATGACGCAGATATTTTCATATTTTTCGGTTTGGGGGTCGAACAGGATCACAAAATAATTAGTGTCCTCGGGGGCAATTCGAAATGCTGGACCAAGGGTAACGGATGATAATATTGCGGCAGGTAAGCTCATGGTGCGGCCTTTAGTGCGGTGAGAGGAAATGCGCTGACTTCGGACAGCAGGCGGGCCAACCGCTTGGCCGCGAAATCAATTGCCTCTTCACCTTTTTCCGCGCTTGCGTAACGTGGGTCGCCGATGGCGCCAGATGAATTAACATCCTGCGTCATCCAACCCATCCCCACGGATCCTTCCAGACGAAGCACTTCATTCTCTTCGGCAATTGTCTGTCCCGCAGAGGGGAAGTTTTCGATTAGATCGCTTCTCACTGCGTCCTTGCGAAGATGGAGCATCATCGACGTTTCGATGTCGCCGGCATGAATACCATAAGCTTCCTCGTCTTCGCCGAACATGCCTTCAGGAGTGCCCAGTGCGTAGCTATTTGCGGAGACTGCCAGAATATTATGACGGACGCGCAAATCGCGCACGACAATATCGGCAATTTGCGGTTGGCCACCATGGGAGTTGAACAGGACAAGGCGGCGAAACCCAGTTCGCAATACGCTCTCCGCTACGTCGGTCCACAAGGCGATGAGCGTAGCGGAACTGAGAGTGAGCGTTCCAGGATATGCAGAATGTTCGTTACTCTTCCCGATGGGTAATTGTGGAAGCAGATATACGGGAAGATCTTTCGCTATAAATGTTTCGGCCGCAGCAACAATACCTGCGTTGAGATCGCTGTCGACGGAAACCGGGAGATGTGGCCCGTGCTGTTCAATTGCAGCAACTGGCATCAACGCGACAGCTCGCTCAAAATTCACTTCCCGGAACTCGGGCCAGGTCAAGTCGGTCCAGCGGGTTATCATTACATGCTCTCCGTTGGTAGGGCGGCCATCGCGTTTGTTAGGACCAGGCTATGGGCGACCATGCCGAAACACTGTCGAATGTTGTAAAGCGTTGCTTCGGTGCAAAAACTCGGGGACGTGGTGGCGGCGCAATCTTCTAGTAAAATGCAGTCATAGCCTCTGAAATTCGCATCTTGAAGCGTGCACATCACGCATTGGTCAAGATTAACGCCTGCAAAGAACAGTGTCTGGACATTTAAGTTACGCAATATGCTATCGAGCGGTGTTTCCCAGAAACCCGACATACGGTATTTGTCGACTTGAACATCGCCCGCGACAGGCCGTAGTTCATCGACCGTGGCGGCTGCCCAACTCCCTGCTTCGAGTATCGGCGCCCCGTTGGAAGGAAGCGGCGCACCAAGGCCTACTCCTTCGCCATTGGGGTCGTATACGCTCATCAGTGACGGACTGATATTCAGTAGGTCCGGCCGGTTGCCCCAATTTACCCAAATAATGGGTACACCCTGTTCGCGAAGCCGGGGTAAACATTGTGATAACGGCTCGATGGGGGCTCTTGTAGGGGTGACGTCCACGCCAATTGATGCAAGCCAACCGTCCGGATGGCAGAAATCATTTTGCATATCGATGACCAGCACTGCGCTGCGAGCCAAATCGATTTTTAGGCTGCGGGGTTCAATTAATAGCTCGACGGGTCGGGACGGCAGGTCTGCGCGGACCATGTCGACTTTGCCGTGTGAAACATGCCATTGATTGCGCGAAGTTGATCCAAGCGGCTTCATTGATTTTCCTCCGGTCGGCGCGGGCGGCGGGTTAATAATGTGGCTATAAGCACTAGAGCGGGGAAGCTTCCAAATAGCTGATAAGCGAGAGTGAATGAACCGGTCGCATCACGGATGGCACCGCCAATCAAAGCATTTACCGCCGAAATGGCAACGAGAGTGCACATGATCGAAAATAGCTCCAGATTGTGTTTTTTGCCGAACCATTCGAGCAACAATAATGTGGAGGATAAAGCAGTAAGTCCGATGCCAGTGCCCGTCATTAAGGCATAGAGCAGCAATTCGGTCGTGCTCTCAGCAGTCGATAACGTCCAGAGGCCCACAGTCATGGAGCCAAGACCAATCATCAACAGCAATTTGCGATTGACCAATTCACCTATTGCACCGCCAAATAACCGAGCAACCACCTGAACGGCCGCTTCCAGGCTAAGCATACCAGCGGCGACTGCAGCCACCGTACCGGTTTCAGTCAAATGCGCAACGGACATGCTGGCGACACAGCTTAGGACCAAAAGCTGGCTAAGATAGGCGGTGCATATCACCCAGAATTGGGGTTTGCGCAGCGCGCTGCGTACGTCAAAACCCCATTCGTCTATGGGTGAAGGGTCAGCCGCAATATTGCGATTATGGGTGTCGTTCCCTCTTCCGACGATAGCGGCACAGATCAGCCCAGTAATAAAAACGGCAAGGGCTAGAACAATCCAAACCATCCGCCAGTTTTGATCAAATGATCCCATCACGCTGATAACGATCCACGGTCCCGCGACGCCGCCGAGTGACCCAGAAGTCATGTAAAGGCCGAACACTAGCGAGCGGCGCTTGAACATCGCCGATAGAACGTGGGTACCCGGGATCATTGCGATCAGTTGAAAACCGACACCGCATAAAATTGTGCCAATTAGGAACAGTTCAACGCTGGTAACGAGGCTCAGCGCCAGTAATCCGCCGGCAAGAACAAATGCCCCTAAGATTAGCGGGGTCCTTATACCGAACTTGCGGATGAGAAGTGCAGGAAGGAAGGAGGACGATGCGCTTGCGACACCGAGCAGAGTGAAGCCAAGACCTGCCTGCGTCCAAGACCAACCTTGATCCCCAACCATGGAAGGCAGGGTAACGCCCAGTGCGGAGAATGTTGCGGCAAAGCCTAGAAAGTTCAGGAGACTGAAGCAAATCAGAACAGCTAATGCCCAGCCGTTTAAGAAGCGGCGTCTCGGTCGATCCTCTAGCAAGGAAATCGGGGGAGCGCTCATGCGCTCAGTTCGCCGCTACCGGCCACCCAAAGACGATGCACAAGACGGATGAAACTTTTATCATCATATTCGGTTGCACGGTGCATAGTGTATCGATTGTTCCAAACCAACACGTCACCGACTTTCCATTTGTGACGATAAACAAATTGTTCCTGGGTGGCATAACCGATCAGGTCACGTATTTTTTGGCGACCTGCTTCTGGCTCTTCCTCAAGAATTTGCTTTGTCGAGCCACTGCTTAAATAGAGGCTTCGCGATCCGTTCGAGCGGGCCAAGACCAGCGGATGGATCACATCAGGGGCCCGCTCGGCCTGTTCCGCCGTCACAACAGATCTAGCCTGTGGATCGAGCTGGCTTATTAGAAACACAAAACTATGCAATACCTCTTTATCAGCTAATTCTACCTGCATTTCCGGTGACAACCCTTCATATGCAGCTCGCATGTCCGCCAACAAAGTATCACCACCTTCGGGAGGGCTTTCGAGTGCATAAAGTACGGTCGTATCGAGAGGTTCTTTCAAATAAGAGCCATCGGTATGCCAGCCCATCCCGTCGCGATGAACGCCAATCCTTTTTCCATCGACTTCTTTGTTCGAAAGAATATAGACTGTCGGATAGCCGGGCAGCGTGAACTGCTCGCGGGTGTGGTTTTCCAATTTTCCTAAGGCTGCGCCAAAGCGGACAAGCTGGTCTGGTTGTAATTCCTGGCCTCGCACCACTAGCACGCTGCAGTCACGATAGGCTTCTACAATGATTGAAAGCTCTTCGTCGGTTGCTGTCGCAAGATCGACACCTGAAACTTCAGTGCCAAATCCGCCATTTATGGGCGTAAATTGAAGATTGGAAATGTGTTTGCTATCAGACATTTTATAAACTCTCCGAAGTTGAACGTGTTGACGTTTCGGCGCGGCTGAAGTGGGCGTTATGTTCTGCGCGAACCTCGCGTTCACCATTCTCCTTCAAGAGTTTGAGGAGGCGTTTGCGCAAAATCAGCCCTGGCTGGTCGGAAACCATTGACCCTTCTTCACCGGTGCTGGAATCTAGCGGGGCATCATAATCAGTGGATTCCAGAATTTCCTTGTCTTCGTCGATTACGGCCTGATCCCAGGCGATCAATTCAGAGGCTGAGCAATCCTCTTCCTTGTCATTACGATAAAGTATTTGAGCGATATGAATACTTTTGTCATCAATCGGCGTGGCACAATTGAAGATAATGTGCCGGATGCCGGACGAATATCCAATATCTAACCGACGGCAAAACGGCAGATACCACCGATTGCGCAGATGCCGTTCGATCTCATTGTCAGTAGAACCTGTAACTCGATGGGATTTAGGCGGGTTGAGAATATCGACCACAGCATCCGCCTCAAAACCGAATACCGTCTCCGTTAACTGATATCGTTTGGGAACCGGTTGCTCCATGTCGCCAAACGTGCCTTTGTGAACGAATGCGAAATGTGCGTTGTCGAAGGAATTCTCCATGAAACGTAGCGGGGAAGTATGCCATACTTCACTGAACTGCTGAATTCTGCGGAAATTCGTGTCGTTGTCTTCTTCTATTGTGGGAATCTCCTCTAGCGGCTCTCCCAAACATACCCAAGCGTAGCCATAGCGGGCCTCACAATGGAATGACTTTATCCGAAATTTGCTATTTCCCCGTTCGATTCTTTGCTGCGGTACGCGGGTTACTTCACCACTGCGATTATATTGCCAACCGTGATAGCCACAGACGATCTCGCCTTTTTTGCACCAGCCTTTGGAAAGCTTCGCCGTGCGATGACAGCACCGGTCTTGCAGGGCGGCCGGTTCGCCCTCGTTATCGAGAAACAGGACAATATTCTCTCCCATTATCTTAAAGGGAGCGGGTCCATCTTTCAGGCTTTCTAGGGGAACAGTTGCGTACCAGTAATTTCTGAATACACTCTGTTTTGTCGTTAGCATTATATGAACCTTTTATTAGCCAGCAGAGGCTTGAACCTCTGCTGGTCTATTTTTCCGTACTATTTGTTCTCAAAACTTATATGCGATGGTGGCAAATACCTGCCTTGGATTCACATACTCGACGCTGGTCGTTAACGCCCCATATGGGTCGGTAAACAACGAGTTCACGCCATCGACATTGAACAGGTTTTGCGCAGATAGTGAGAATGTGAGTTCGCTATCAAACGGCTGATATTGGACTGTTGCATTAAATAGCGTGTAGCTCGGCACTTTATCCAGCGGGCCGCCTTCAAAAATGCGGGAGTTAAAGCCACTGCGGTAGATCATCTCACCCCGAACCATCAGGTTACCGGCATCTAGATCAGTGTCATAAGTCGCTGAAAACTGTGCCTGAACGCCAGGGAGCTTTGCGACTTTATTGCCATTGGTATTCATTAGATTATCAGCGACGGTAGCGATGATATCCGGATTATATCCATATCCCGACACATATGGCTGGGGCAGGCCTAAATCGAGCGCTTCTTGCTGACGAATAGCCAGCGCCGATTGGGAGTCGATTGTGAAGAAATCACCTTTAAACTTACCAGTTGCCAGCGAGAGCGTACCATCGAGGCGTAGTCCGTCAAAGGGAAGGACCGACGCTTCCACTTCCAGGCCATAAATCTCTGCATTTGGAATATTCCAGCTACCACCGGAGTTTACTCGCGGATCTTCTGCGGTAAACTGGTAGTTGTCATACCAATAGTAAAAACCTGAAACATTGAGGCGGATGCGACGGTCAAAAAATTCGTTCTTAGTTCCGACTTCCAGCGCTTTGACGATTTCATGTTCATAAGATTCTGGTACAATCACACTGTCTTGATTAAAATTAACACCGCTAGGCTTATATCCACGCGAAGCGACGACATAGACCATATTATCAGAGGTGATTTGGTAATCCGCCCCGATTTTTCCGGTGATAGCGTTACTTGTAACTTTGCGCGGCTCAGCTGGCCCAAATTGGTCAAAGAAGTTTATCGGCTGGCCACTGGTCTTGTCCCAATTATAACGCATACCACCGGTAAAAGTGAGCGCATCGGTTACGTGCACAACGGCCTGACCATATGCGGCGGCAGAGGTATGTTGATATGGACTATAAGTCGCGAAGACGATTGGCATGTCATTGTAAACAAGCGCAGGGCTGCTTCCGAGTGAAACATAGTCTTTCAGTGCGCGCTGACGCAGAAAGAAGCCTCCTAACGTCCATTCTACAACTGACCCCGGGAAGGCGTTAAGAGAAACTTCTTGGGTCCAGGTCTTGCTGCGGTCTCTCCATCTTGTTGTGTGGACGAAAAAGTCTCCGGCTGAACGGTCGGTGTCTGCGCCCTGATCTTTTAGCATATATTGATAAGCGGTAACCGATTTGAGCGTTGCAAAATCACCAATATCGAGCGACATGGCCAAATCAGCCATCCGCGTTTTCAGGTCAAAGCTGCTAGGATAGTCCTGGTTGACGACGCGACTCCCTGGTGTCGTGTCGAGCACATTTTTTTGCAAAGCACCGGCGCGCGAGGTGTCATATGTTTGCCCGGAGAGAATAGCTGAAAACGTGTCGGTCGGTTCCCAAAGAAGCGATGCACGGAGCCCAAGATTATTGGCGTCATCAAGCTCATATGTATCGACATTTTCTACCCCAATCGATGAGCCATAGCCATCGTGGCGCAGATATTGGGCGGCGACGCGGGCAGCCATTGTGTCACTAATAGGGATATTCAACGCGCCGCTTAATTTTGTATAATTATAATTGCCGTAGCTGCCAGAGACGTTGCCGCTAATCTCGCCGATTATAGGTTTGCGGGTGATCACGTTGATCGCGCCGCCTGTTGAGGTCTGGCCAAACACAGTTCCTTGAGGCCCCCGAAGCACTTCGACCCTCTCTACATCAAGCAAATCTTGTGCAAGCGCCATGACGTGAGAAATATAAACACCATTAATGTGGAAGGCGACACCTGGCTGTGAATTTGGATTTGCTGAGGTCTCATAGCCAATGCCGCGAATTGACACGATGCGAGCCGACCCTTCGCTCTTGGATACGCTGAGGCCCGGGACCAAACCGTTGAGGTCGTTAATTTCGTTAGCATTCCGCTGCTCAAGGAAGGAGGATCCCAGGGCTGTGATCGACATTGGCGCATCTTGCAGCACGGTTTCGCGCTTTTCACCGGTGACAATGATTTCATCTAGTCCACCATTTTGGTCGTCGGCAGATGCTATAGAGTCAACAGCAGCAGTTTCATTTGCCATTGCATGACTGTGAAGCGAAAGAAGAGAAACGCCGCTTAACGCAAAAAGATAGATACGGGATTTTTTCATTTTGTTAGCCTCACTGTAATATCGACGACCCGCCAAATCGAACTTTTGTCCGTATTTTCGTGGCGTGAAACGCACTGTAAATTGGTCTAGCGTCCCTCTGCGAAGTGTGGTTAGACCACAGCCCATTAGGATCAAAAAGAACTCTTTTGTTTCAATAGTGATGCCTTTAAGGTCTCGGTTGCCATTTTACGAAAGATGAGTTTTTTATGCTCCATGCCCGCCTTTTACGTTATATTGACGAGACAGCTCGGCGCGGGTCTATCCGCCGTGCGGCAGCACATTTAAATATCGCCTCGACCGCGGTGAATCGCCAGATTCTTGCCTATGAAGCGGAAATAGGAACCAAGGTTTTCGAGCGGTTAGCCCGTAAGGTCCGGCCCACTGCGGCCGGCGAGATTCTATTGCGTCATATTCGGGAGACCTTGAAAGAGCATGACAAGGCATTGGTTGAAATCGCGGCGTTAAGGGGATTGCAGAGCGGTAGCGTCACTGTTGCAACGTTTGAAAATCTTGCGGCAAATTTGATGCCCCACGTAACGCAGGCATTCCGTCGTATTCACCCGCGAATTAAAGTGACGATCGTTAGTGTATTCCGCCAACAGCTTGCGGCGGGCTTGGCCAGTGGTGAGTGGGATCTTGCGCTTGGCTATAATATTTTAGATATTCCGGGATCGACCGAATTATTGCAATTTCAGACACGCTTGGGTGCCGTTGTTGCTCCAGATCATGCACTCGCGGCCGAAAGCGAGATTCGCCTCAATGAATGCGTGCAATTTCCGGTAATAGTGGGTGATGAAACAATGAGTATCCATGACATTATTCGCCATGCTTTCGATCAGGCCAACTTACCTTTTCAGCCACAGATTCTCTCAAATTCTGTCAGCTATATGAAGGCACTGGCTCGACAAGGTGAGGGTGTGACTTTTATGACCAAGGTTGATATTATAGACGAGGTCCGACGGGGGGAGCTTGTCTATGTGCCGATTCGTGATCGCGATATACGATTGCAGCCTTTAAGCCTTATTCACCGTAAGAATAGCACGCTTAATACTTCGGTCAGTCACTTTGCAGAGGAAGTCCGGATCGAACTCGAGAATCTATTGTGAGCGAGATAATGCCACCCCGGAAACGCGATGCGGAACGAACCCGCGCCAAGATTTTTAGCGCCGCAATATACGAATTTGGCCGTAATGGTTATACTGGAGCCCGCATCGAACGGATCGTCAAACGTTCCGGATGCAATATCAGGTTGATCTATTATCACTTCGGCTCGAAGATTGGGCTATATAGGGAAGTCGTAGAAGGGGCTTATGCTGACCTGCGTGCAAGCGAAGCTGAATTGGAATTTAATGTAGACGACCCGATGGCAAGCCTGCTTCGTTTGCTGGAGTTCACCATGCATTATTTTGCTGATCATCCGGAACTTGAAGGGATCATTCGATCCGAAAACGAAACGCAAGGCCGTGTCGTCGCGACGTCATCCAGCGTCGGCGCATCGGGTAAAGCGCTCACCGCACGATTGGTCAGCTTGGTAAAGTCAGGAGTATCCAAGGGCGTTTTTCGCTCCGGCATTGACCCAGCACATCTTTATTTGACGATAACTGCGGTCAGCAGATTTCATCTCGCGAATGCCTATTCTATGTCGGCTGTGTTGGGCGTTGATATGCAGGATAAAGTATGGCGAGAGAGTTGGAATGCTTATGCTGCAGATCTGATCAGCCGCTACGTAGCCGTCAATGGGTCTTCGACTGTTTCGTCCAACCTTTTACCATAGCGTCGTGCCAACGCAGCGCAGACCATTAACTGCATTTGATGGAAAATCATAAGTGGTAGAATTATTGCGCCAACTTGCGCTGCGGAAAACAGGACGCCAGCCATCGGTACACCGGAGGCAAGACTCTTTTTTGATCCGCAGAATTGAAGCGTTATAATATCCTCTTCGCTAAAGCCCAATGACCTTCCAATGGTTCGGCTCAGGACTAATACTATCCCTAAAAGTATCGATGATAGGAGAAATATAGTGATCAAGTCTTCCAACGAAACACGTTGCCATAAGCCGTCCACGACCGCTGCGCCAAATGCCGTATAAACCACCAGCAAAATTGAACCTCGGTCAACCAGCCCTAAAAGATGTTTTCGTTTGGCAACGAATTCGCCGATAAATGGTCGAAGAAAATGTCCCGCTAGAAAGGGGAGCAGCAATTGGGCAAATATTGTTGTGACAGAATGGGCAGAAAATCCACCATGCTGTCCCGTCATTAAGAATGCAACGAGCAGGGGAGTCAGAAAAATACCGGCAAGGTTGGAAAATGAAGCACTGCAAACAGCCGCAGCAACATTTCCGCGTGCGATAGCGGTAAAGGCTATTGATGATTGTACCGTAGAGGGGAGCAGGGTGAGGAATAACATTCCTGCTGCCAAGTCCGGCTCCAGCCAAGGAAGAGCATTTATTCCGATCCCTAAAATTGGAAAGACGGCAAATGTCATCCCCGCAACGGCGAGATGGAGCCGCCATGCTTTAATCCCATCCAAAACGGATTGGCGGGATAGGCGTGCGCCGTGTAGGAAAAACAGCGCGACAATCCCCACATCGGCGAGCCCGCCAACAACGGATGCCCATTGCCCTCGCGCAGGAATTATTGACGCGACGATCACTGTCGCAATCAAGAGCAAGATATAGCGGTCAATGTTGAGCCGTGAAAGCAACCGTTTCACGAGACAGTGTTTTCAATGGAAACATGTGCGGATACAATTTTCCATCCATCGGGAAAACGTACCCACGTCTGACTTTGTCGTCCGCGTCGATTTGAACCTTTGCGAAAAAACTCTACGTTAGTAGTCGCCAGATCTGACCCATAGGACGCAATGGCGCAGTGCCCTAAGTTGCGTTGCGGCGATCCCCCACGTCCTTTTCTAAACGCTCTAATTTCGTCGATACCATAAAGTACTTCGCCTACCCCGTAACGCACAGTTGCTTGAGAACCGTGGAAGAGCGCATCCATATCGCTTATGTTGTTTGTCATTAACGCTTGCTCGTAGCGATTAAAAAGGGACGTAATTTCGGCGATAACGTCCGGGTCGTTCAGTGTCATGACAATGCCCTTCCTTCTGCAACGCGGCCTTCGGTCAGACCGCGCGCCTCCAACTCCTCGGCAAAGGACAAGAGCATCGCATCTGCGCCGCGGCGGCCTATTAGTTGGATACCCAGAGGGAGACTACTAGTTCTCAACGGCACAGAAAGCGATGGCAGGCCAAGGAAGCTAATCGGCTGGGTAAAAAGACCGAGATTGGCGCGGACTGGCTGCGGCTTCTCATCAATGGAAATGACGGGATCGTCGATTCGGGGGGCGGGCCCGAAAGTCGTTGCTGCAATTAACACATCATATTTGCTAAAGGCGCGGTCAAATTGTGCATCAAAGGAACTGTGATGAGACAGAGCTTCCTCATAGACATCTCGAGGCAACGCCGCCCCGGCAATTAAACGATCACGGGTAGCGGGATCAAATGACAGGGGATCGGCGCGCAGCGCATCAAGATGCAGGCGTCCGCCTTCATAAGCAGTAATCAGAAACGCGGCGGACCGAGCGGAAGCGACATTTTGTAACACTAGCGTTGGCGGATTATTTAATGCGCCCGATATCGACTGGAGCGCTTGCGTCATTTCCGGTGAGAGATTCTGACGAAACCACCCACCGAGCATGGCGACGTTGGCTTTGGAGGCCGCAGCGCTTGTATCGCCAGAGCGCAAGATCTGGTCCACGATTCTTAGATCCTTAGCAGAGCAGGTGAATGCGCCAATATCGTCTAAGGAATGTACGAACGGGTAAACACCGGCCATTGGAAGAGATTCATGTGTCGGTTTCATCCCGTGCAAGCCGCACAGGCTTGCTGGAATCCGGATTGAGCCATTGGTGTCCGAGCCCAACGCAAACGCAACCATGCCTGATGCAACAGCGGCCGCCGATCCTCCGGACGAGCCCCCTGCAAACCTTTCCACATCATGTGGATTACGGGTTAGCCCCCAATGGATGTTGTCAGTCACGAATCCATAAGCAAATTCATCCATATTGCAGGTCGCAACCAGAATTGCGCCCGCAGCTTGCAGGCGTTGAACAGCCTCGGCATCTGCGCAGGCAACGGGCGCATCACGCAAACGGCCTGCCCCCGCGGTGGTCGACAGCCCGGTGACATCGAACAAATCTTTCACACCAAACGGAACGCCAGCTAGCGCACCTGCATCCTGTCCATTTGCTATCAGCGCATCAATCTTGGTTGCATCTGCAAGCGCTCGATCTGCCAATGTCCGGGTGACAGCGTTTATCTGTGGATTTTTGGCGGCGATTATATCAAGGGCGTTTTGAACTGTCGCCACAGCACTCACCCTCCCGCTGCGCACGGCATTTGCGATCTCTGCAACGCCTGTCAGTTGCCTCGCCACATCCATCAAGATTTGCCCCGCATTATATCAACGTGATGTTGAATCAGACGCGCATTAACAGCGACTCCGTCAATACATTCAGGCGGCAGACGCAGCCCAGCGACCTTAGCCACTTCATCGGCAAGCTTTTCGTCTGCAGCATCTATCTTGCTGAAAATACTAGATTTTATTTGCATATCGTTGTTCCGCTAGCGTAAGTAATAAAATTATGTATAAAGCACGGTACGGTATTGGCAAGGGGTGTCTAGCGTGATAGCTGGAATGCGAAATTATCTGGTGCGGCGAAACAGGAAGACAGCGAATGTATATGGGACTGGTGCAAGGTGTCGCACGGATTACAACGGCAGAGAAGCTGCCTGGACGGATAGCTTTTACGCTCGATTTTCCGGAATCATTAACCGAAGGCCTGATCCTTGGCGCCAGCGTATCAGTCGAAGGCGTCTGCCTGTCGGTCACTAGAATTGATGGTGCGAAAATTGGCTTTGATGCCACCAAAGGTACACTGGACAACACCAATTTAGGCGGGTTTCGTCACGACCGCGTGAATATAGAACGTTCGGCAAAATTGGGCGATGAAATTGGCGGACATATTGTTGCGGGGCATATTTCCGGCACGGCAGAAGTCGTGGCGCTCGAAATTGACCAAGAAGACCATATGTGGATGAAATTGCAGCTTCCTGAGCCATGGTCACGCTATGTATTCAATCGCGGATTTCTAGCCATTAACGGATGTAGCCTCACTGTTGCCGCGATTGATGACGGGGTCATAACGATCAACTTGATTCCAGAGACTCTGCGCCAGACGACTTTTGGTCTTTATCATGTTGGTGACCACGTCAATTTTGAAGTGGATCAACAATCCTTGGCGATGGTCGAAACTATTGAACGGACAGTGACAAATGTGCTTGAGCGGCTGGTGCCACAATCTCTTTGATATTCGGAGGCGATTTTGAGTCGAACGAGACTACCGACTCAATCTTAGCATTTCCGTGCTTCGATCTTCGAGCGAATTCATGATTTCCGGAAATGGACCATTTTCCCGGGCAAATTGTCTACGGTTTTGTGTAAATCGCTGTTGATCAGAAATTGATGTCTCTTCCAGTTCGAGCTTTCAGCACTGACAAATATGGCGGTCTGAGGGGCTTTCTAAAAATTCAGGCGATGGCTCAGTCGCCTTCGGGATTTACTTCGCCAACATGACTGGCCATTGCCTGTCATTTCGCAGAAAACAGAGGCGCTGCCCCTTTGGTCAGTCTGCCTCATTGGTATGGTTATACCACCGTACAGTGGTCTTTCTCGACCATACCGTTAGCAAGACTAATCATCGTCAATTCCGATCACAGGGCGGGCTGATGTTTTCAATCCCGCAGGTCGCTTAGGACGGCGGACATTGATCGAGGCCGCATCAAGGGTGCTCTTGATGTGCGCGGCATAGAATTTCTCGATCATCTCGACGCTGGTGCGGCAATTCTTAGCAATTTGGTAGATGTCGGCACCCTCCATCAACCGCATGCAGATATAGGTGTGACGCAAGCTATACGCAGTGCGCGGCTTTTCGTCCCGGTCACGCTTGAGGTTTGCCCTTTCCAAAATGCCGTTGAACAATCTCACATGGTTGCCGGGAAAGACTGGATCTCTTAGGTCAGGGTATTCGAGTTGCGGCGGGTCTTCAGACAGCGGCGGTAGGCCTTCTTTACGGCGTCGCTGCTTTTCACGGCGACTTTCAGTTTGGACCGGCTTTGCCCGATCGAGCAGTCGCTCATAAGGCCTGACGGCGCTCGGCATAGATTTACAATAGCCAACGCCGCGCTTACCCCGCACCTCGATTTCAAGGATCGTCTCGCCGCTCGCATCATCTTCGACAATTGCCACATCGCGGTGCTGGAGGTTCTTGGCCTCATCGGGCCGGAGGCCCGTGTTGGCTAGGAACAGCACATAATCATGTACCTGCTCGGCATTCCAACGATCCCGTTCATGATAGGGCTCACGCGCATAAGCGCGTGTAGCTTCATAAAGCTGCTTATATTCAACCGGGCTGAACCAGGGCCGATGCACTATCTTGCCCTGCGTTCTGTATGGCGGAGACAAGTCTGGCAAATGTTCTAGCCAGCCATTGCGGATAGCTGTCTTCAAGACCATGCGGAGTGTAACGATTTCGTTGTGCAATGTGCTGCGCGCCGGCGGCTTGTCCACCAACGGGCGATTGCTCCGTGAGGCCGGATTAGGCTCAAGCCTGGATGTCATACGGTGAACCCGGTAATCTTGCACTTTGGCTGGATTAACCTTCGAGACGCCTAGCTCTCCGAAGAATGGCAAAAGATGTAATCGAAGACGGATTTCATGGCCCTCGGTCCACTTTTGGCTGCGCTCACCTTCCGTGATGACCGCATATTCCGAAAGGAATTGCTGGGCGGCCTGGGCAAAGCTTTTTTCCGAAAGGAGAATGCCGGCATGATCTTTACCCCGCAGAGCGAGATACCAGTCTTCGGCAAATTCAGAAGCAAGCGCGAGACTTTCACGCTTGGTAGTCGCCCTCCGCTGTTTGCCGCCAACCGATGCCGAACACTGCCAGATACGGCTATCGCCGCGCCGGTAGAGCTGAACTTTGCCGTTCAATATTGGATGGCTTTTCACGAAACCGCTCCATCATTTTGAAGATCAGAACCTAGAGCTATCAGGTTTTAGTCAATTCGTCAAAATGTGTTAGCAATGTGATAGGGTCTAAACGAACAAAAGCCCCGATCTTTCGACCGAGGCTTTTCGTTAAGTCATTGACTTTATGCTATTAAGTTGGTTGCGGGAGTAGGATTTGAACCTACGACCTTCAGGTTAT
>TARA_R110002033_G_scaffold30064_3_pt1 | contig 32406 bp, 26 predicted proteins | sample TARA_R110002033 | Tara Oceans TARA_R110002033 (sample SAMEA4397051) | marine metagenome | biome: Polar Biome; feature: [SRF] surface water layer (ENVO:00010504); material: water (ENVO:00002006), including particulate matter (ENVO:01000060) such as... | depth 5 m
GAAGTAAGGCATCTGCTGAATTTGCGCCATCCATTGTAAAAAAACCAAGATCACCTCGAAACTGAGCGCCATCAGACATCCTTGTTTCTATACGTGCAATTTCAAAGGTAGAACCAGTATTCCCTAATGAAAGAAAGCCAAATCTTCCAATAGGCATACCAACAGTACTCTGTCTCCCTTTTATTTCAATTGCTCCAAAATCACCATTTGCTACTCCGCCGGATACAGTAAAGTATTTTGAAGCTCCCGGAGTATGTCCAGAAAAAGTAGTCCCAATGCTGACATTACCATCATTATAATTTATCCCGTCCGCTACTTCATCCCAAACTGAACTTGCACTACCTCCTCCAACTTCATCCGTTCCGGCAACCCAATTACCTAAGGCTGCATCCCACTTTGCTACCTGTCCATCAGCTGTACCTACCAAACCATCTATGATTCCATCATCACCCACAAGAAGTCCATGATTTCTAGTCACATCAATTTCATTTTCAGGATCTGAATCAGCATCTGTCAAACTACTTAAATTAACAGCATTTCCATTCTCAATTTTTAATGTTCCAGTAGATTCATTAAAATCCAACCTTTGATTATCATGACCACTACTAGATATAAGTGGTGCTAAATCAACTCCAATACCATCATCAATTTGAAGCATAGTTCCTGAAAGTGATAGACTCTGATCATCAGTATCTACCATCCCACCAGTCGCCAATTCAGCTATTGCCGCCTGTGTGTCTGCCGCAGTAAGACCTGTTCCAGTATTGTCAAAAGGAACTTCGGATGCTTCTTGATCATCTGTACCACCAAGTGGAATAATTGGAGAAAGGTCTACACTAGCACCATCTGTAATTTGTAGGATCGTACCTGATAGTGATAAATCCTGATCATCTGTATCTACCAAACCCCCAGCTGCCAATTCTGCTATTGCCGCTTGTGTATCACCAGCCGCAAGACTTGTTCCCGTATTGTCAAAAGGAACTTCGGATGCATTTTGATCATCGGTACCACCTGGTGGAATAATTGCGGATAAATCTAAAGTAGATCCATCTGAAATACTTAAATCTGTTCCAGAAAGGCTAATATCTTGTAGCTCGTTAGTGGAATCTGTATCATCATCAGCACCTCCTACTCCAGTAATTACAAGTTCATCTAAAGCATCTTGAACATTGATTGCCATTAGTCCCGATTCCGAATTATCAAACGGCACTTCTAATGCATTTTGGGCTTCTCCACCGCCAATAATTCGACTATCAACATAGGTCTTAACAGCTTTTTGAGTTGGTAAAATATTACTACTGTTCTCTAACAAAGTTCCGTCATCAGATATTTCGTTCACAGCATTACCATCATTTAATATAAACGCTCCAAAAACTTTTAAATCATTATTAATACGGACTTCTCCTATATTCTTATTCACTATAGCATTCCCGTTAACAATCCACTGATCACTACCTGAAGTTATAGCATATGGAACCGCCATTAATTCGGTCGTACCTAATTCTGAACCATTAAAAGAAACCGTAACAAATGAGACTTCTCCCCATGGCAAATTATCATAATTACCACTGTTACTAATTCCGCTACCAATTTGCAGACTAAAAACACCATTGATATCTGTTGTAATAAAATGGCTTTCTTCATATTGAATAGGTGCATTGGCTGAACCAAATTTTAAAGCAATACCGATTTCAACAGACTCTTCAACCATTAGTTCATTATCAGCATCTCTTACCACCCCTTGATAATTAATATAATTCTTCTGCTGTGCATTTAGTATAAAAGAGCCACACAACATGGCAACTATTACCAGTACTGAAACGTAATTTCTTTTCATAGTTCTATTTTTTTATCAGTTTGTATTCTTTGATTTGAGTTCCTTCTTCCAAGTATAATCTTAATACGTAGACCCCATTGGCATTTGTAGTCATGTCAATTTCAAATTCGGTATTAGCAGTATCAAATAACTGCGATGAAACTTTTTGTCCGTTTATTGCAAAAAGCTCCATACCATCAATACTCTGTTCAGTAGAAGCAACCGAAATACTCTCAACAACAGGGTTAGGGTATACTAGTATTTCTATATCATCTTCATCAAGACTTAACGGTATAATCAAAAGACCATAACCTGTCCAAAATCCCTGATCGATAGCGCCCTCCCGAGCTATTAAACCAACTAATGGTTCACCTACTGTAAACCCTAAAGAAATATCAGCATTACCTAATGTATTTCCTTGGCTTGCAACCACACTTCGATCTAAAGATTGCGCAATAGAGCATATACTGTAGAACAAGCATGTAAATAGAAGTAGTTGTCTTTTCATTTTAGTTCTGTTTTAGATTAATGTTGCACAACCATAAAAGGTTAACATTGTTCTGAACTATTTTTATGAATACATCATATTCATCTCGACCGATAACTAAAACAATAAACAAATTCCTACAAATATTGAATAAGATTTTACCTACTAAATAATTACTTTTAAAAAGGTATATTAAATAGATTTTACCTACTATATAATTATCCCGGAATATCTTGAGATTATAAAACCACCATCTTGTATTCTAGTTTTATATTTTAAGGATGTCAAATGGATTTGAATATTCATTATTTCCGTTCTTACTAAATATTGCTGACCTTTATATATCGCAATTGAAATGCAATAGATATGACATCAGTTGAAGCTAAATTAAAGGAGCGCGTTAAAGAATTAACCTGTCTTTATGAAGTAACATCTATAATAGTTAATTCTGATTATGGGCAGTTAGAAACTTCTTTAGAAGCTATTGTATATTGTCTGAAAAGAGCTTGGCAACATGAAAAAGTTACTGAAGCATTTTTAACCGTTGGTGAGTACCATGTACAGACAGACGACTATAAAACCAACATGGTTACTTTGAAAACTAATATTAAAGTTTTTAATAAAATAGAAGGTGAAGTAATTGTAGGTTATCCTTCTAATAAATACACCATAGATGACTTTTTAATTGAGGAGCAGACTTTATTGAGCAACGTAGCCTTGGCTATTGGCAATCTTATGGAACGTAAGCAGATTAGAGAAAGTGAAGCCATAACTAGAAGACAGATGGAACGTACCGATCGTTTACACATTCTTGGTGAAATTACAGCTGGTATTGCCCATGAACTCAATACTCCACTTGCAAATATTCTTGGTTTTGCAGAATTACTTTCAGAAAAAATAAAAGATAAAGAGACCGTTAGAGATTTAGAAAAAATAATGGACAGTGCTATATTTAGCCGCGAAATCGTAAAAAAACTAATGTTTTTTGCTTGTGAAATGCCACAAGAAATGAAGACCGTAAAATTAATACCTATTGTTACTAATGTTATAAAACTGCTAGAACCTTCTTTACGTTCAAAGAAATTAAAGCTGACAAAAAGCTTTGATAATGAAAACATTGAATTAAGAGCAGATACGGTACAAATGACACAAGTAATGTTCAACCTTATTATGAATGCTATCTATTATTCTCCACAGGGTGCATCTATTGGTGTACATGTGTTAGAAAGCAACAGTCATATTACCATAGAAATTTTAGATGAAGGAAAAGGTATACCGCCAGAGTTAGATGACAAAGTATTTGAACCCTTTTTTACTACCAAGCCAATTGGCGAGGGTTCTGGTTTAGGGCTAAGTGTGGTACATGGTATTATCACCAGCCATAAAGGAAAATTGGAGCACAAAAGGAATACACCAAAAGGGACTATATTTACTGTCGATTTTCCTAAATTGTAATTATGGAGCTGCGTAAAGAAAACATTCTTATTGTTGATGATGACATTGATATTCTTGAGCTTTTACAAAGGCACTTACAATCAATGGACTACCATACCTATAAAGCTGTTTCTGTAAAAGAGGCGTTGTTTATACTAAAAGATACATTTATTGATTTACTCATTACCGATATACAAATGCCCGAAATAGATGGGCTACAATTATTGAAATTCGCTAACGAACATTACCCAGAAATTCCTAAACTAGTGGTTACCGGTTACCCCTCTGTTGAAGGTACCTTAGAAGTTATCAAATCTGGCGCAACGGACTATCTTACTAAACCGTTTACAAAATCTGAGCTTAAAGAAGCTATAGACAAGGCACTTTCACAGAATACCACAAGAAAAAAGAGTAAAAGCAATACTATAAGATCAACATCTAATATCTATTCAGATATGGTGGGAGAATCTACTGCTTTTCGTAAAGTAACCAACATTATTGATAGGGTTAAGGATAATAAAGCAACAGTTATTGTAACTGGGGAAAGTGGTACCGGTAAAGAATTGGTTGCCCGTGCCATACATTATTCCGGAAAATTTTCTAGAGAACCATTTATAGCGGTCAATTGTGCCGCCATACCAGAAAATTTGCAAGAGGCAGAACTCTTTGGGTATATGAAAGGTGCCTTTACCGGTGCAAATGAAAATAGAAACGGATTCTTTCAAGCAGCAAAAGGAGGAACCTTATTTTTAGATGAGATTGGAACAGCCTCACTTGCCGTACAAACAAAATTGTTACGCGCACTACAAGAAAAAGAGATTACAAGAGTAGGTTCGCAAAAAGTAGAAAAAGTTGACATTAGAATTATTGCGGCTACCAATGCAGATTTAAGGGAAGAAATTAAAAACAATACGTTTAGAGAAGACCTTTATTATAGGTTAACCGTAGTTGAAATTAATGTACCACCACTAAGAGAACGTAAACCTGACATTTCTTTATTAGCCGAAAAATTCATTCGTAAATATGGTATTGAATTCAAGGACAGATTGTTACGTATATCTCCAGAAGCACTTCAAATAGTAGAAAGATACAATTGGCCCGGAAATATTAGAGAGCTTGAAAACGTAATACAACGTGCCGTCATCATGTCTGACGGTACTATAGATGTAAAAGACCTACCGGATGTTTTAAAATATCAAATTGATTTTCCAAATAACGAGCTACGTCCACTACGTGAAATGGAGAAAGAATATGTACAACGTGTATTAAACCATACCAATGGCAATAAAACAAAAGCTGCCGAAATTCTTCAAATAGACCGCAAGACCTTACGCGAAAAACTAAAATAATATCGGGTATATTTTCCTCAACCGGGGAATAACTACCCAATTAAATTTACTCTATAATTTTTTATTTAATTGTTAATCACTGAATATCAGTGAATTAAAATATATGGCACGCTACTATAAAGTAACGGGCATATCAATTGCTATATATATCTCGCAAAAGACAACTACTTCTAAAAGCACAACATACGGTCTTGAAATTCAATTCAAACTATGTGCAAACCAGATGTAGTACGTGGAACCTTTTAAATAGTAGCAGATGAAGTATGGTAGTCTTGTTTTTGAAACAAATGAATTCTTGATAATTAAAAAATATCAAGAAATGAATTACACAATTGAAGATTATGCGCACAAAAACGTGTTAGATGTTCTTACCCAGAACATGACCACTGCCTTGTGTTTAAACGAAGTTGATATCCCTTTTGATATCATAACCATGTACTCTACTATTAAAGTAAGCAGCGCCTTTGGTATTCGCCAAACATTTCAGGTAGTACCACCAAATGAAGTTGATCTTAAAGAGAACAAAATATCTGTTATCAGCAGTTTAGGTGCATCTGTTATTGGGCGTGCCCAAGGAGATAGAATTTCTTATGGCTTACCTGGTGATACCGTGTCTTTAGTAATTGAAAAAGTAAAGCAACCAAAAACAGCCAACAAAACTACTACCAAAGGAGGAATGACCAAAGAAGTGAAAATTCATTAATTATAAATTATTCAGTTATGATCAAATACGCAATAGCCCTATTATTTTCAGTAAGTATAATGAACGCTCAAGACACCGCTACTACACCAACAAGTGTAGATGTAGGCGATGTTTTTGAAATAGGTAAACCAGAAACGAACAAATACAAACATATAGACTTTCCTCGTGAAAATTTCATTATTAAACGTGGTGGAATTGCCAATTATAGGCAGGCTCATGGAGAGAAAGTAGTAGTTACCGCTGTAAAGGAAAAAAAGGACGGTACTACCCAAATTAAAATTAAGCGAAATGATGGTGGTCGTTTTTTTAACAGTCACACTGTTGTAACTGCAGACTTTAAAGAAGCCATTGATTCAGGTGAATTACAAGCTTTATAATTTTTTTTTAGTTGGTTGATGTAATCCACTTGGCTTCTATAAATAAGTTGGCTGATTTATTAAGAAATAACCAGGTGGATTTCTCTCAAATTGAAGATGAATGAACAATTAAAGTTTAATTAAAAAAAGAACCCATGTTTAATAAACAACAAACTCCACAAAGAATTAATGCCGGTTTTATTCTGGCAATAGCATTCTTATTGGTGTTAGGGTCTAATAGATTAAACAAAAGACACTTTCATACGTTACAAAGCACGGTAAATTCAGTGTATAAAGACAGGGTGTTGGTTCAAGATTACATCTATCAGCTTAATAACATTTTTCAAACAAAAAAACTTCGCTTTATAACCGAAGATGATTTTACCCCAGTAGCAAATGAAAATGAGAAAGTTGAAAAAATCTTACTTGATTTTGCTTCTACAGAACTAACTACAAACGAATTCAACACACTTAATGAGTTAAATCTGCAATTTGAAAAGCTTAAGAAATCAGAAAATAAGGTTTTGCATTCAAAAGAAAATCTTAGAAATGGTGTAGCTATTTTATCAAAACAAATTTTTCAAAAGATTGATGAAAATTTAGATGTGTTGGCTAGAATACAGATTCAAGAAAGTGAGCAAATGACGCAACTTTCAAACAAATCTTTAGAAACGAACATCCTCTTGTCTAAACTTGAGTTGGCTTTTTTAATAGTGATCGGAATTGCCTTGCTGGCGTTAATTTTTTATCCCATGAAAACAAAACAACCTGTTTTGGAGTAGTGGAATATTTTAACTGAACTTTTAAGAACATCATAATTTAAGTGCAATGAAAAATTATATGCGGAGCATATGCTCTACCTGTACGCACACGCCACATTGTTCATTAACAAGAAACAAAAGTTCAATTGTTTCGTGCAGTGAATATGTGCATGTATTGGACATTACAAATAAACCTACCATGATCATTTCAAATGAAATGACAAGTACTGAAGAATTTAATAACGAATTAGTCTTAAATCTATAATAATGATAGCAAAAGTAGCATCTAAAAAAGCGCCTAAACAAGGCATGCTAGAAAATGTTATGCGACAGTTTGATAATGCCGCAGACATCATTGAACTGAACACCAATATTAGAAAAATTCTTGAGGTGACCAATAATGAAATCGTTGTTCATTTTCCTGTTCGAATGGACAATGGCGAAGTAGAAATTTTCACCGGTTACCGTGTACAGCATAACAATTCTTTAGGGCCATATAAAGGTGGCCTTCGTTATCACCCAACGGTTGATATTGATGCTGCAAAAGCATTGGCAATGTGGATGACTTGGAAAACCTCATTGGCAGGTTTGCCCTACGGTGGTGCAAAAGGTGGTATACAGTTAGACCCAAATAAATATTCAGATTCTGAACTAGAGCGTATTACCAGAAGATTCACATATGCATTGGGCGATAATATTGGCCCAGAATTAGATATTCCTGCACCAGATGTAAACACCAATCCGCAAACTATGGCTTGGATTTTAGATACTTACATGTCTACCAAATCGCCTGCAGAACGTTCTACTAATATGCACGTAGTAACTGGTAAACCTATTGGTGCCGGTGGTTCTAAAGGTAGAGATAGGGCAACAGGTTTTGGAGTTTTCCTTACCATTAAATTTTGGGCAGAAAGTAATAATGTAGACTTGAAGGACAAAAAATTCATTGTTCAAGGTTTTGGTAATGTTGGATATTGGGCCGCTTATTTCTTAGTAAACGAAGGTGCTATTTTAACGGCGGTACAAGATGCCTACGGTAGTATTGTAAATGAAGAAGGTATAGATGTTGATGAGTTACTTAACTATACAAAGGGCAATAAAGGAAGCATATTAGGTTATGCAAAAGCACGCACACTAGACAATGCCGACTTCTTTTCGTTAGACTGTGATATCTGTATACCAGCAGCTTTAGGAAATCAAATTACCGCTAAAAATGCCAGTAAAATAAAGGCATATTTAATAGCAGAAGGTGCTAACGGACCAACAGATGTAGATGCAGAAGAAATTCTATTGAAAAAAGGTATAGATATCATTCCAGATATTTTATGCAACTCTGGTGGGGTTATCGGTAGTTATTTTGAGTGGCTACAAAATCGTAACGGTGAAATTTGGTCGCTAGAAGAAGTAATGGAAAAGCTAGAAAAGAAAATGCGAGAGTCTTTTACAACAGTTCTAGAAGCATCAAAAAAGAGAAATGTAGATATGCGTACCGCAGCATTTGTAATTGCCATTGAGCGTTTAGAAGAGGCATATGTACAACGTGGTATTTTTCCATGATATATTATAAATGATTCATTTATAGAAAGGGGCTTAAAAGGTATGTACAACATACTACCGCATAAAGTGTAGTCAGTATATTTTGAAACCAAACTAACTAACGCTATCGGCTATTTACATATGGAGGTATAATATACCTTTTAATCACCCCTTATTACAATTAAAAAATTAGACAATGAAGTACGGGAATCTGGTTATAGAGAAAAAAGAATATGTAGTACTGAAAAGATTAATGAATCTGTCCGGGTACTATAAAGATGATACGCTACGTAAATCTGTTCAAAAAATAGTAGGAGAATTAGAGACTGCAATTATTCGTGATGAATCTGAAATGTATGAAGATGTTATAAGGTTCAACACAACGGTTACAATAATATCAGAGAACGGATGGCACAAGAAATTTAAATTGGTAATGCCTACTGATAGCGATATTAAAAATGATAAAATATCTATTCTGACGCCTATGGGAGCAGCAGTAATGGGCTATAGCGAAGGCGATTCGGTAGTATGGGAGTTTCCTTCTGGAGAACAAAAACTAACCATTGAAAAAGTCGAACAAGAGAACGCACCTATAAACTTGAACATGGTATTATGATTGCATCTAAACATTTTTATCCTCATGAATCTGACAAAAGAATTATGATGAAGAAAGACAGGCTAGAAATAAATAATTGGACAGACGAGCTAGAGTTTTTAAATAAGGAGCTAGACTTCTATTTAGATATTGAAGATATCATGATACGAAACTCAAAACTGTACCAAGAGTTACATGGTACGCGTAGAGAAAACGCTTTAATGTTGGCATCCTTATACAGATATGACAATAGCGTTGGTAAGGCTATAGAATGCGATACCGTAGAATGTGATGCCTACTACCTAAACCATCACGAGAAAAAAAGAGATACCTATTTGTCTCATATTACTAATTACAGAAATCTAAAACTAAAAGTTTTATCGCAAATACTATTAAATGCAAAAAGTTAAGTGAAAACAAATTGAACTAAGAATCGCCTTAAAACAACCAATAAACAAAGGGCTAAAACTAAACCATCATGGAAAAGAGAATATTATTGCCTACAGATTTTTCAAGAAATTCTTGGAATGCTATTAAGTATGCCATTAAACTTTTTGAAGGAAAACAGTGTGAATTTTACATTCTACATACGTATGCTAAAGAAACCCATGGTCTAGACAGTTTAACCCTATTAGATCCAGACGAAGCATTTAATAAAATGTCTGAAATTAAATCTAAAGAAGGTTTAGGCGATATTCTAATAAAGCTATCTAAACTAGAGAATAATACAAACCATTGCTTTCATGTAGTTTCTGAATCTACCTTGTTATTGGATGCCGTTAAGTATTTGAATAAAAAGTTACATTTCGATATGATTGTTATGGGTGCCAAAGGCATTAATAACAAGAAAGGAGAATCTTATGGAAAACACACTTTAGAAATATTAAAGTCGATTAGAAAATGTCCAATTTTGGTAGTTCCTGCCAATGTAGATTTTAACCACCCAAAAGAGATTGTACTGACTACAGATTTTAATGCCGACATTAAAATTTCTGAAATAAAAAACTTGGTAGAAATAGCAAAACTTAGCAATGCCAGCATTCAAGTTTTGAGCATAACACAACCTAGTAAATTAAGCTTTTTTCAGAAAAGGAATAAGGTTGTTATACGTAAGCAATTAAAAGAGGTAGACCATAATTTTAATACCTTACGGAATGTAAAAATGGGTATTGCGCTAAGTTGTTTTGTATCTATTAGAAATTCTAATATGATCAGTTATATAGATAAAAAACCCTCTTTATGGCAGCGTCTTGGTCTTGACAAACTAAACCTTAATAAATTGGGCTATTATGCAGATGTACCCGTATTGGCGTTGCATAGTAAATAAGCTATTTACACGACCCAACTCCCCTTCTAGCTAATGCATATATTGTACCTTTGCATACGAAAAAAGAATATGCAAAATGAAGGATGATTTTCACAGAATACTCTATAATTACCTTGTTGAAGCAGGACTTAACGAAACTTCTGCTTCGTATTTAAATCTTACCATTTTATTAGTAATTGCACTAGTATTAGCGTGGTTCTTAGATTTAATTATTTGGAAGGTTTTACGTTCTGTCTCCCTTAGATTAGCACGCAAGTCTAAAACCAATTTTGACAATTTTTTAGTAGCTAATAGAGTGCCTAGATATCTCGCACACATTCTACCATTAAGTATATTGGTAGAACTTGTGCCCTTTGGCTTTATTGGCTTTGAATATGCTGCCGTTATAGCATTAAAGTTCTTACATGTACTTTTTGTGGTACTCACGCTTTACGTGGTTAAAAGTGTATTTAAAAGTATAAACGATTATTTAAAGACCAAGCCAAGGTTTAGAGATAAACCCATGGGCAGTTACATACAGGTCTTTATGATCTTTGCTTGGGTACTGGGTATTTTTACCATTTTCGCTATTATAACAGAAATTCAGGTTTGGAAATTTTTCACCGCTCTTGGTGCAGGTTCTGCCGTAATACTTTTAATCTTCAAAGATTCTATTCTAGGTTTAGTTGCCAGTATTCAAGTCAGTATCAATGATATGGTACGTATTGGAGATTGGATAAGTTTTGACAAATTTGGTGCAGATGGTGATGTTATTGAAATATCATTGGCAACAGTTAAAGTACAGAATTTTGATAAGACAATTACCACAATACCTACCTATGCCTTAATTTCAGATTCGTTCAAGAACTGGCGAGGTATGCAAGAAGCTGGCGGAAGACGTATTAAACGTGCTTTGATCATTAGTCAAAAAAGCATTCGTTTTCTATCTGATGCAGATGTAGAAGAATTTCAAAAAATACAACTGATTCAGCCCTACTTAACAACACGTAGCGAACAGATAAATACTTACAACACCAGTAATAATATAAATAAAGACCTGGCTATTAATGGTAGGAATTTGACGAATATTGGAGTTTTTAGAAAATACGTAAACGATTATCTTCAAAACCATTCTGCAGTAAATAAAGGAATGACATTAATGGTGCGCCAATTACCGCCAACACCACAAGGTATTCCGTTAGAAATTTATGCATTTAGCTCAGACAAACGTTGGGAAAATTATGAGTATGTAATGGCAGATATTTTTGATCATCTAATTGCTGCCCTACCCTATTTTCATTTGCAGGTTTATGAAATTCCGGTTCCGGAAAGTGTCATTGCACAAGGGTAATTTTACAATTACCATTTACCATAACCCATTTTTGATTTTAGATGTAAATTGTATCTTTCTTATCTAAAAATGATTCTACATAGTTGTGTCTAAGCTGTTCTTTAATTATACCAAGAAAAATAAATGGGAGTATCATTTAGAAGTACGGATAAGTGGTGGATTGATATTAAGAATGATGCAAAACTATCTGATGAAACCATTCTTGGCCTCCCTATTATGAAATATCCAAAGAACAAATCACACATTTTTTTCCAGGAATTGATTCTACTTCATACACCCTTCAAAAAAGAGACAATATATTAGTTTTAGAAGGTTTAAGAACGGACTTAATTGGCTATCAGAAACAATGGCGAATATTAAACATTTCAGATACAATTATGACAATTGAAAGATCCTCTAGCGAGTTTGACTTTAATTATATTGAAAAAATCGACACCGTAAGGCTCATTAAAAAACAATAGTTAAGAACAATCGCAATATTAAAAATATAATTGACGGTTATTTGTGACCATTATGTATAATTCAAAAACTATGAATACAAATTTTAATTTTGAAGAATTAAAAAGCAAAATTGAAAGTGCAACTAGAAAGAGTTTCAAAGAAAATAGTAAGAAATATGGTTCTGACATATGCTCATTTTCATTGATTAGTGATGATGGCGCCATGACTGTAGTACCTTTTACCAATACAAAAAGTCATTTAACAGAACTACAGTTAGAAGACCCCACATATAAAGATACTTACGAGTTTGAACCTGCAGAATGGTTTACATCTGATGGAGCTAACACTGAGTTTAATGACATTTGTAAAATGGTATCTGATGAAGTAGATAATGACGACTTAGATTTCGAAGCTTTTAGAAATACCTTGTTTGAAACCTGTGTTCAAGTATTAGAAAAACTACGGACAGAGCATTTTTTTAGAAATGAGATAGGTAAAGATCTCTTAGTTCTATTTAGCATTTCTGACACAAGTGAGCCTAAAGAAAATTTAATACAATGGGGAAAACGACTTAATTCTGAAGCTATAGGAAATCGTTTTGAGGATTATTTAATCAATGAATAATAAAACTATCCTGTCGCTTAAATGCAATTTTAATATTCCTTGTATATTGCTATAGATAGTTTACTCCTCTTCAACTTTTAAAAAATCAACAGACCAACGACAATGCGAAAAGAAATAAACATTAAAGAATGGTACAGAAAAGATCATTTTGATTTTTTTTCTAAGTTCAGTGAGCCATTTTTTGGTGTTACAGCTAAAATTGATTGTACGTTAGCCTATAAAATTTCAAAAGAAAATGGCTATTCCTTCTTTTTATATTATCTGCACAAAACGCTAGTAACCGCCAATAAAATAGAACCGTTTAGATATCGAATTATTGATGGTAAACTATTTGAATATGAAGCAATAAATGCATCACCAACTATAAACCGTGAAAATGGTTCTTTTGGATTTTCATATTTAGATTATCATGAAGATTTTAAAACCTTCTGCGACTTAGCTGCTCCAAGAATTGAAGAGGTTAGAAATTCTAATAGTTTAATGCCCGCACTATCGGGTGAAAACGTAATTCATTTTTCAGCATTACCCTGGATAGATTTCACCTCTCTTTCTCATGCCAGACATTATGATTTTCCTGACAGTTGCCCTAAAATAAGTTTCGGTAAAATGGTAACGGAAAATGATAAGCAATTGATGTCCGTTTCCGTTCACGTGCACCATGGATTAATGGACGGTTTACATGTTGGGCAATTCTTTGAGAAACTGCAAGAACTAATGAACGAGAACAATTAATTACTTTAAGCTCAAGGTTAGTTTCATCATATTAGAACTCAAAGAAAACAGCCAACGCAATTGTTCCCATATCAATTGTTCCTCTTGATGATTCCGTTTTAACGCGCCATTATCATCGGCACTTAAATTTACCTGATCAGATTCGAATTTTGGCAATTGTTTTTCAAAAGAGATCACGGCATCAAAATTTGGCTTCTGGTCTCCTGTCGCTTCCTTAGACAACGATTGAAGCACCACAGAAAGGTTTTCATCGATCTTCGTTATAATAGTATTAAAACGCTCAGATGCCTCGGTGGTTGTATGGTGTTGAATGTAAATACTCAACGATGCCAATGATGATAAAAAGTTATGGTTCAATTCAACCAACTCATAAATCTTATTCAAATTCTTCTGCTTTGAATGCGGTTCTTGGGTCATACGTTGAAATGCCGAACTTAGGTTAGAAGTTTCTAAAAAAGCATTTTTACGTGCTAGTCTATAACTTGTGGGTACTCTGCCTTTTTGTATATAATAATCCGCAATTTTAGATAGGTATACCCTGTTCGCTTCTACACTTTTAGTTACATCTTTTCGTATTTCTTGAAAGCCCCAGCTTGGCCATAAAAACAAAAATCCTAAGTAAGACAATCCTGCTCCTAACAACGTATCTAGTATTCGATATTGAATAACCGTCATAACATCGGGTTGTAGAATACCATAAATAAATACGATACTTAAAGTGATATATATGGCAGATGCTTTATAATTTTTCTGCAGCATTGAAAGTGCAATTACAAATGAGATCAATGCCAATACTGCGTACACATATACATCTTGTATTAGAAAAACTATAACCGTGGCGATAACACCACCAATCATAGTACCAATTGTTCTGTCTTTAGAACGTGTTTTTGTAAGACCGTAATTAGGTCTCATAATCAAAATAATGGTTAAAAGAATCCAATACGGATTCTGAAACGAAAACAAATTGCCTAGAATAAAACCAATCATTAAGGTTACTGCCAAACGTAACGAATGTCTAAATATGGTAGATCTAAAACTTAGATTTCGTAATAATATACGCGGACTATAATCTTGAGAAATCAAAAAACGTTTCAGAATTTCTTTGTCAATAAATTCTTCTGAAGCAACATCATGATCGCTTAATAGCCATTTTATTCTTTTTAGCTTATCAAATTGCTTTTCTTGATATTCCAGTAAATTTTGAAACATGATAAATGCCTCATAAGCCTTTGCCTCTTTAATTTTGTCCAGCTCTAAAATCTTAATTCGAATATCTTCAAAAAGGGCTGTTAAACCATCATGCTTTGGTATTTGATTTGGCTTATTACCTATTTCTGAAATTAATTGTAATTGATTTGCCATCTCAAAAATCAGATTTTGAAAATGGGTGATAAACTCAGGATGCAATTTAAATTGATCATCCATCTTTATATAGTTGACAGGGTTGGCACCTGAAGTTTCTAACATTTCTATAAGTTGCGCCAATACCAAAACACGCTTACCATTGTATACCGATATACCAGAGTTTTTTCGAGATAGAATTAAAATTTCACGTAAGATATCGTGCTGTTCTGTAAGTTGACTCTGTAATAAGAACAAGCTTTCTTGTAACTTTTTTCTATTGGATTGTTGGTCAATTAGCGTTCCACGTTTCTTTAAAAGTTTAGCTGTATTACCTATGGTTTCATACAAAACCTCTTCTGTTTGCCCTTTCGGGTTTATTTTAAACCATAATAAGGACAACCCTAAATACCAGAGACTACCAAGACCAACCAATAGCGAATATTCATAAATCTCCAATTTATCGGGAGTATGGGCAAAACTTAAAATCAATGCTAAAAGACCAGAGAAACTAATAAGCGAGGCTCTAAACCCGTAGGCAGAAATAAAGGAAATGGCAAAACTCATCAATCCTAAAATCACAAGAGAAAGCCAAGGAGAATAATGTAAATAGCCACCTATAAAACTTACAACCATTACCAACGCACCTGAAAAGAGTATGCCTAGAACTTTGTGCCGTTGACTACCATGAACATCACTAGGAGAACACCAAAAAGCACCAAAGCAAATAGCGACTCCAATTTCTGTATACCCTGTTAAAACCCCAATGGCGATAGGTATAATAACCGCAATTACGGTAAGCACAGATTTAGTAAAATTAGTGCTGACCAGAAATTGAACCAGTTCTTTAAAATAAACAGAAATGTAATGTTGAATTTTTTCCAATACCAATAAAATCAAGCACAAAGATACACTTTGGTAAAAGAAGCAATTAACCCTAAAAAAACAAAAAGTGTTGAGGCAATTAAACCTCAACACCTATTCTATACTTGAAATTATGTGAACCTAAATTTTAAGTAACATTACCTATAATGAACTGCTATTTGAGCTAGTTGACCAACAATTTTAACGGAGTCTTTCATAGATAGTTTAGAACCATCTGCATGTATCCATCTTTTTAACGGTTGCTCACAAATCATGCTCTTTACCTCTGTTTTACCAAAATACTTTTTCATTCTCATAAAAAGTTCCACATCAAATAGCCATTTGGTAACAAATTTTTTATTGAACATTTTAGAAGCAACTTCACGGTCCATTACCTTGGCACCACATTGTGTGTCTTTAAATGGCATCCCTAAAATGGTTTGGATAATAAAATTAATAGTCATACTAATTACCTTACGGGCAGACTCTTTTGTAATATTTGCTCCCATTCTTGAGATACGAGAACCGCTTACTATTTTAAAGTCTGATTGCTCAATTGTTTTTACCAAATCATCGAAATCTCTAAAATCGGTAGATAAATCTGCATCTAAAAATCCTATATAATCAAATTGCTCATCTTTAACGAGATTAAGTATTCCTTGACGTACCGCTTCTGCCTTACCTCCATTTTGTTCGCAATTGTAGATACTTATATTAGAAGGATTTTCTTTTTGTAGTTTCTGTAGTACAGCCATGGTATTATCTGTACTTCCATCATTTACAAAACATAGATGGTAGCCTAAATTTTTATGGGCGAAGTTTTTAAACTCTTCACTTGATAGTCTTGTCTCTTCATTATAACATGGAATTACAACTCCCACACAATTTTTCTGCAACATGCGTGTGTCAGATATTGTTGTGGTAGTTCCCGCCTTATTTTCTGGAGCTCCAATAATTCTCTTAATTCTAGCAGCCATTTCATCTAGACTTACCGGTTTTTTCATGTAATCATTAACCCCTAAATCAAAATTTTTCATGATAAGAGCCTCATCGGTATTACCTGACATTACTAAAATAGGTGTATCATTTCTCATAAATACACGAATGTATTTAACAACTTCTGTACCCGTACATGAAACCAATTCTGTTCCACACATTTCTGGCATATTCATATCTAATAAAACCAAGTCTGGTTTAAATGAATCGAACAATTTAATACCAGTTTCAATTGAATTCGCTGTCTTTACTTCATAACCTAATTCTGATAATCGTTTTTCAACAGATAGTAAAATTAATTTTTGGTCATCTATGGCTAAGATTTTCATAGGTAAGATTTTAGTTAGTTTTTGGTTACTTTATATAGTTATGCCGTAAAAGTACTTTTCAGATACGTTGATTTTGGACCCGAAAAGATGACTAACGTTTTTCTGTAGACGAATGGTTTTATTAGTTCGGTGGCTCATTGCCTAGAAAATAAACAATAAGCATATCTTTGTATCGATATATTTTCTTACAAAAATAAATTCATATAAAAATGGAGACTTGCTTATACCAACCTCTTTTCATTTCTATTGACCTTTATAATTTGATTATTAAGACAGTATATATTTTGAAAACTTTTACTTTTTAAAAGATTTGACATAAACTATTTGAAGATTTCAAAATTACAGCTCGCGGTATTGTAGGTATTCTATTATTAAAATATTAAACGTTCGCTTTTAATTGTAATCTCCATCTCATATATTTAATACCTTTAGGTAGAATTTGATTCTAATATAAACTTTGGAAAAAAAAACCAACACCCTCTTAATATTAGCTTTAATTGTAGGGCTAGCTTTCCATGGTTCTGCTATATTCTTTACGTTAGAATCAACCTATGACGCATTAATCCATTTATTTTTCGCCGACCATTATGCCAATAGTTGGTTTGATCCATGGGAATATAGATGGTACACAGGTTTTACGGTACAATCTTATCCGCCATTAGTGCATCAACTCATTGGCATACTTTCTTACATAGGTGGTCTAAAATTTGGAATGTATACAGTTGCATTGATTGCCATTGTATTGTTTATAACAGGCGCTTATAGGTTTACCCTATTAATGACTGGTAGTCGTAGAATAGCAGGTTACGGTGCTGTAATGGCCGTTTTTTCATCCACGTTTGTAGAAACACTTCATATTTTTGGGCAGTTACCTAGTATTTCGGCATTATCTATATTACTTCATGCCATGACAGAAATATACCTGTATATCAAAACAGGTAAAACTAGATATTTCATTACATCGGCAACTATGTTAGCGGTAACGGTTACATCTCATCATGTTACTCCCCTATTTGGAATGGTATTTTTTATAGCTCCATTAATGGGTATGGCAGTTATGGATGCAGCTAGAGAAAAAGTAGCATCATATAAAGCGCTTACATTTAAAGTATTTTGGGCTACTACCCTTCAGCACTTTTGGCGAATTGCCAAATTTGGTGGTACGGCAATATTTTTATTAATATTCTGTATTTTTCCTTATTGGTACAACTCCAAAAGAAACCCTATTACCCAAGTTGCCATACCTCATGGATCTCGGGATAATTTCTTGGAAATAACTTCATCTGGACTCGTATTTTTTATAATTCCGTGGGGAGTATTTCTGTTTATCATACCCTATTTCTTTTACAGATATTTTAGTAAAAGATATGTGTTCTTCGGATTATCTTTTGCACTATTAACCATATTAGGAACTGGTGGCACTACCCCTATTCCGCGTTTAATGTTAGGTGAAATGGCTTTTAATATCCTAACCTTAGATAGATTTACATTATGGGCTACCATTATGGCACTTCCCATATTTGCTGAATTTGCCTACAGAATGGTAGAAGGTGATTTAAAAACCTTAATACAAACAAAATTCGGAGGAGTATATCATAGGGTTTTAGGCGGATTAATTGCCGGAGGAATGCTGTTTATGGTTCTCTTTACCATGACCTTAGGATATTTTAGACCCTCTCAACCTGCAAAAATAAAAATGCTACCCATAGTTAACTTTTTAGGAGCAGATTCTCATGATTCTTGGCGTTATCTTCCCTTAGGTTTTGGTGATCAAATGGCTTGGCTTTCTGCGCAAACCGGGGCAATGACCGTTGATGGAAATTATCACTCTGCACGTAGATTACCCGAACTTACCACAAGAGCCATAGAACGCATAGAAAACTCCAAATTTAGAGGTGTAGAAGGTATTGGTTCATTACAGCAGTTTTTAACCGTACCAGAAAAATATAATTTAAAGTACATTTTCTCCAATGATAAATTCTATGACCCTATACTCTATTATTGTGGTTGGCAAAGATTACAACAGTTAGAAAATGGCATTATGGTTTGGGAGAAATTAAATGTGGCTCCCATTCCCCAAATTATGCCCAAGCAAGATGTACCCACCATCATGAAAATTATGTGGGGCATAATACCACTGCTTACGGTATTAATAGCCATTTTTGTAAATATTCAAATGATTTGGATACGGTTATTGAAGTCTAAAAAAGTTCCTGAACATTCGTTCATGAAATTAGAATTGCCGTACAAAAAGTTTCCTTCTAAACTCTTAACCTTCTCTCATTGGTGGGCATTAGTTATCCTTATATGCATGGGGTACGGTTTGTATATTTTTTATGTAAAAAATGTAACGCAACTATCTCCAAACAATGTGGTGGAATCTTATTATGATGCATTGGATTTTAAGGAATTCTCTAGAGCTCATTCATATATGGACCCAGAAGAAAATATAGATATAGCACAGTATATGCTAGAGGTTTCGGTTACAGATGGTATTTTAAGTTCGTATGCAAAACTAGATTCATTAGGAATTGAAATTTATGATGAAACCGAAAATAGCGCAAAAGCAAAAGTAGCCACTCGATGGATTACTCCGCTAGAAAACGTATTTAATAATGACTATCACGAGCTTATAAAAAGGAAAAATAAGTGGTATCTAAAATCTTCAAAAGTTGATAACGATATTCCGCCAGATCAACTTTTTACGGCTAATAGCACAACCTATTATAACCACGGCAGAAGAAAAATTACTACCCAAGAGACCTATCACGAAGATGTTTTAAAGCAACCCGTTTTAGAAATTCTATCGGCTAAATTGGTGAAATACAAAGGGCAGTACAGTATTATTGGTGAGCTTCAAAATGTGGATAATACACCGGCAGATATTGTTATAAAAGCAACGTTGTACAATGACAATAACAAAGAGCTAGCCAATTACAATGCCAAGCATCAAATTAAGCATAAATTAATGCCTAAGGAAACCACCACATTTAAAATAAACTTTGAAGGTATAGCTTGGTCCTCTACGAAAGATACCTTGCCACCAACATTTGATCCAGATCAATTTACACCGGTAAGTTTTGAGGAGCAACCAACAAAGTTCAACTTGCAATCTGCTGGCAACACTGCTAACACAGATTTATACAAACATGTAGCTTTACAAGATTTGGAATATAACGAACAGGGTTTTAATGGTGTTTTATTTAACTCTGGGGTACAAGAGGTTACCATACCTCAATTAATAATTTCTTATTACGATGCCAATAGCCAACTACTTTGGGTAGATCATAAATTTGTAACCGAAGGTGTTCGAATACAGCGAAAGCAATTTTTTAATTATAAACCTTTAGACTTAGATAGTCTAGAAATCATTAGCAGTAGTCTAGAAAATTGTTTCGTTAATGGCTCACCAAACAAAGCGATAGCCGATAAAATATTCCCTAATAGAAAGGTTATACATGAAAAGAAACAAACACAACCTTTTAAAGGAAAAGGTTATGAGTTTATAAAATTTGAAATAAACAGTTATATAGGTAATCCTAAATAATATGCGCATTAAAATTTTAATCATTTTAAGTCTTATATTACTTGGCTGTTCTAACAAAATAGAAGAACAACCAAAAGAATTTAACTATCCTAAAATTGAGCCAGTTTCCGAGATTAGTTCTAGTGTAGCTGGTGATGCCGTTTCCTTATCTTTCAAGACAGATGCGCTCAAAGAAAATCTAAAATTACAAATAAAGAATGCCTACGGAAACGCGATTTTATCACCAAAAAAAACAGAAGACCAACTCGTAATCTTTAACATTCCAAAAAACTTTACAAGAATTGCGGGTCCATGTAGATGGAAGGTTTTACTAAATGGTCATACTTTACGAGGGGGAGAGTTTAATATTGCCACAAATGCCCCAAAAGCCACATATATAGAATCTTACTTTGGACCACGAAGTGTAACCGCAGGTAACAACGATTTTTCTATGTTGACCATATCACCCACAGACGCTTATGACAACCCCTTAGATGATGGAACGGAAGTAACCATTAAATATCAATTTAAAGAAAATATAGACGAGCAAAAAATAATTACCGAAAGTTTTTATGCCTTTTACAATGTTAGGTCAACATTAGAATCGGGCAGAATTTTGGTGTCATCAGAATGTAACGAAGTTACCTCTAAGGAGCTTGCTACCATCGTCTACCCTTCTAATGCTACAGATTTCACCATAAGTAGCTCTAGTGCACATGACTTTGCTGATGGCAATCAAATCATCACATTTACATCTGATATCATAAAAGATGAATTCGGAAATATGGTTACCAATGGTACACTTGTCACCTTTGTTATCAAAAATGAGAATAATGCTCACTTATACACTATAGGCACAACTATTAATGGTATTGCCGAAGCTAAAACGTTACATCCAGATAAAGCATCAAAATGGGAAATACAGGCTTTTGTTACAGGGGCAGCAGAGAGTAATATAACAGAATACACTTTTAAAGCGGCAATAAAAGATTATCCTGTGCATTTTTCTAAAGGAAATAGAAATATAGCTATTGGTCCGTTTGAAAGTTTTATGAAACAGCTTATACCTGATGGTCTTTTATTAAAATTAGATATTTATGACACTGAAGGTATTTTTATAACATCTAAGAAAACAACGACCAAAAACGGAGTTTGTAATATTTTCTTAGGCGAACATTTTCTTAAAGAAGGCGATTATATATTAAAAATAAAGGCTGCAGGTATTACTAAAGAATTTACAAAGAATATACATGGCGATACAGTTAAATAAGGTATTATACAGAACTGTGCTGATAGTTACTTTCTTAGCTATAAATGCACTGGTCTTATATGGAATTGGGGCTGCGTGGGCATTTATGAATACAGGTGCGGACAAAACTTCTATGTTGCATTTAGAAGTCCCAATGGAAGATGTGTATATGCCAAATTTAAAATGGTCAAATTTAGATAATCCAGGTCGCCAAATGGAGGAACAAGCCTTAGGAGAAATCACGAACGATTATATGAATGCTTGGCATGTTCGTAATATCGCATATAAAAAAAATGATCCTTACGGTATAGAAGATTTTTATACTGATAGCGCAAGGGTACGATTGTATGATAATATAGATTTAAATAAAAAGAACAATCACTGGTACAAACGCACTACATTAAACCATAACTCTTCTTTAGATTTTTATACCGCAGATGGCACCATGGTGGTATTCAAAGATTATAATGTTGAAGAATACCAAGAAATTTATGAAGGTGAAACGCTACTCAGCAAAGAAAAAGATACTACCAGCTACCAAGTAATGATGCTTTTAGAGGATGGTTTTTGGCGTATTAGACACTTAAAAGAAATACCAACACCAGCAGATACAGCTACAATAGCACCAAGAAACATAAAGGATAAACTTAAAAAAATTGAAAACATAAAAGGGATTAATTACTATCCAAAAGATTCTCCATGGGATACCTTCGGGAAAAGATTTAACGATAGTATTATTGATTTGGATTTTAAGATCATTCAGAATATGGGTCTAAATACAATTCGTGTATTTGTACAGTATGAAGATTTCGGAAAAAACCGTGTAGATTATAAAAAACTCAACCTTCTTAACACCTTATTAGATACCGCAGAAGAAAATGAATTAGACGTAGTAATTACGTTATTCGACTTTTATGGTGATTATGATGTTTCTAATTGGACACTTACCCACAGACATGCCGAAAGCATAGTAAATGCAGTAAAAGATCATCCCGCTCTATTAGGATGGGATATAAAAAACGAACCAGATTTAGATTTCGACTCTAGAGGGAAACAACGCGTTTTGTCTTGGTTAGAACAAATGATCGAGAATATAAAAAAATGGGATAAAAATCACCCAGTTTCCATAGGTTGGTCTTCACCAGAAGCGGCTATAGAACTTGGAGATGAAGTTGATTTTGTTTCCTATCACTATTACAGGGATATCGAAGATTTTAAAAAAGCACATGATACGCTTAAAGCTGCAATAAGCGATAAACCTATAGTGCTTCAAGAATATGGTATGTCTTCCTACAAAGGCGCATGGAACTTATATAGGGGTGCAAATGAAGAGGGGCAACGAGATTATTATAAAGAAATTCAACCAATATTGAAGGATAACAATATTCCCTATATGTTTTGGACTTTATATGACTTTAAAAAAGTACCTACCTCTGTAGCAGGTAGCCTACCCTGGAAAACTAAAAAACAACATTACTTTGGTTGCTTAGATACCTTAGGTAATAAGAAACCTGCATATTCAGAATTAATAATTAAAAAATAGAATAATTGAAAAAAGTTTTATTTAAACTTACTTCAAAATCAAGAATAGGGCATTAGTATTTTAAATAAAAAAGGCTGGTTAAAAACCAGCCCTTTCATACTAACCATATCAATTCTTAATGAACCAATTTCTTCTCCATAGTTGATATATCAATATTGAAACCAGTTTCTTTTGATTTCTGGATTGCCTTAAAGTAATCTATATACATTTGTGTAATTGTAGACATTGGTAAAGAGCAAGCTGCTTTATAATTTTGTTTTGCCAATTGTATTCTATAGGCATCGTCTGTAATAATTTTTTCAATAGCATCTGCCAAAGACGAAGTACTGTGAGCATCAAAGAACTCTCCGGTATAGCCTTCCTCTTTTACTAGAACACTAAGATCTCCTAAATCCGGTAAGGCAACAGCGTTACCATAACTACCAGCTTGGTGCAATACACCAGAACTGCCCGTAGTAGAAGTATAAGGAAAAACAGTAACTGCGCTTTCTCCAAATATTTTAGGCACATCTTCTTCTGCTACATAACCTGTGTATCTAATTTGAGGTACATGGCTATATTTTTGTTTCATTTCTTCTAAGTAACCAGGGGTATTAGGGCTATCTGTACCTGCAATAACGATTTCTAAATCTTCATTGGTTCGAGCTCTAATTTCTTCTACGGCTTCAATAAGTATTTCTACTTTTTTGTACGTACCGAATTTACCGAAAGCCATCACCTGTTTTGGACCAGCCGGAAGTTTAAAATCTGGTTCTGGCGGAGTTTCAAAAGCGCCATGCGGTATTAACGCAACATTTTTAACCTTATATTTTTCTTCTAACGTAGTAACATATTTACTAATAGTTACTGCAAGTATATCTGAAGCTAAAACAAATTTGGTCAATGTAGTTCCTATAAAATTGTAGATACTCTGTAATGCTTTATTTTTGGTAAAACCAGCATTCTCCAAATCTACTTGTTCAAGAATATTATGTAACAATGAAATTGTTGGTATCCCTTTTGTTTTACAAATAAATGGAAGCATTAGCCCTAGTGCCGCCGGTATTTTCTTATCTCCGAATTTTAAAAACTGAAGATTGAATAATACGGCATCTGGCTTTGTTTGCGAAATTGTCTTGCTAATACTAAAGATATTACTGTAGCTGTTAAAGCTCCAACATTCCTTTACCGTAATCTTACAACCGTTTTCTTCAAAGTTTAAATCTTTAGGTTCATCGGTTCGATCGGTAATCAAAATTAATTCGGTCACTTCTTCTTGAAGTCTAAAGTGTTTTACCAAGTAATAACCGTACTCTGTTAAAGTTACTTTACTGGGCGGATAGGCGGTTACGATTGCTAATTTCATTTGAACTAAATTTTAGTATACAGGGTTATTTTGTTTTTTTAAGGCTGATGAATCTTTCTTATTCTTGATGATGAAAAATAGTAACTGTGCCACCAATAGTATGACCATGGCAATAATTTGCATGTGAACTACGGTTTCAAGATTATCGTGATAAAGCATGATGAGTGCCACCTGAGAAAACCCTAATAAACCGGATAATATTACAGGCGAATATTGATTCAATGACAAAAAGTAATATGCGAAAATATTAGAGACTGCAAATAGTGATGTTGCCAAAGCATACTTCCAAAGAAGATGTGCTATGGATAAATATGCATCACCAAACATTAGGGTGATTATTAAATTTGGAAATAAAAAGCACACAAATACTATAAAAGTAGATAAGCCACCAATAAAGAATACATATTTAAAAAGCACGGGGGCAGTTGCCTCGCCATCCTTTTGTTTTTGTATCACAGTTGGCATAAGTAGCATCACAAACATCCAAGCTACAAAATACACTACCCTACCAATTAATGCTAGAGATGAATATAAACCCGCATCCTTGTCATTGAAATAATGCTTTACCAATAGAATATCACTATTGTTAATGATAATCTGTGTAAGTTCATAACCAGCAGTTAAGCCAATAAAAATCCAGACTTGTCTTAAATCTACAGAAGCCAACTTACTTTTAGAAAATAGTTGAACTCCCTTAAAATCTGAAGGAAAAAGACCGAAAATAAACGACACAGCGATACCTACAGCAATTAAAATACCTGGTTCAAAAGGCACCAATAATAATAGCGCAAAAGTAAGCAGTAACCTACTCCACATTTCCGTTTGGTATGTGCCCGCTAATTTTCCAAAATCATGCTTTCCCTGAAATCTTCCTCTATTAACGCTCATAACAAAGTATAGCGGAATAGCGACAGCAAAAATCATAAACATATAATGATTCTGCGTATTAAATAGCGCTTGTAGATTTTTTGAAAAAAGGAGAACGAGAATACCAGTAAAGACACCAAATACCAATGCATATCTATACATGGTATTCTTAAATGCCACCCAAGTTTCACCCGAAAATAGCACCGCAAATTTTGTAGTCGCTAATTGAAAGGTCATGCCTACAAAAGATAACACCAATAATAAGGTTACCAATAATGCCGCATCTGCAAAAGCTTCGGGACCTAAAAGTCTACCTAAAAGTAAATTGTATAAATAATTACCACCATTTACCAGCAACGCACTACCCATAAACAACTGTTTAGGGGAAATTCGCTTAATTGCTAATCTTATTGCCGACATGATTTTGATAGGGTTTTCGGGGGTTTGGGGGAAATTAATTTATCTGTATACAAAGGCGATTTTTGCCAATTGACCAACAATTTTTACAGAGTCTTTCATTGATAGTTTTGATCCATCTGCATGAATCCAACGTTTTAACGGTTGCTCACAAATAAGTTTTTTGGCTTCGACTTTACCATAATGCTTTCTCATTCTTATGAACATCTCCACATCAAAAAGCCACTTTGTTATGAATTTTTTTTCAAAAAGTAACGGAACTACTGAGCGGTCCATAACTTTTGCACCACATTGTGTATCATTAAAAGGCATTCTTAAAATGGTTCTAATAATAAGATTAATAGTCATACTAATAATCTTACGGGCAGACTCTTTAGTGATATCCGCTCCCATTCTACTCATTCTAGAACCACTAACTATTTTAAAATCAGATTGATCCAATGTTTCTACTAAATCATCAAAATCTCTAAAATCAGTAGACAGATCGGCATCTAAAAAGCCTATATAGTCTAGTTGACTATCTTTTGCCATGTGTAGCATACCTTGGCGAACAGCTTCGGCCTTACCACCATTTTTCTCGCAATTATAGATACTAATATTGCTTTCGTTTCCTTTTTTCAGTTCTTCAAGAACTTCTAAAGTTTTATCTGTACTACCATCGTTTACAAAACATAGATGATACCCTAGATTATTATGTGCAAAATCTCTAAACTCTTTACCTAAAAGGCGTTCTTCTTCGTTATAACAAGGTATAACAACACCAACACAGTTTTTTTGGAGCATTCTAGCATTACCTGAAACTGTTTCACCTCCTTGAACGACAGGAGCGCCAATTAACCTTTTAATACGAGCTGCCATTTCAGATAAGCTCACAGGTTTTTTCATATAATCATCGATGCCCAGAGTAAAGCCATCCATAATTATAGTCTCATCAGTATTACCTGACATTATTAAAACAGGGGTATTTTTATTATTAATCTCTTTAATGTGTTTAACCACATCAAGACCAGAGATATCTGGCATATTTATATCTACAAGAACCAAATCTGGCTCAAAAGCATCATATATTTCTATACCTTTTTTACCCGAATTGGCTGTCATTACATCATAACCCAATTCAGTAAGTCGCTTTTCAACCGATAATAAAATCAGTTGTTGATCATCAATAGTTAGTATTTTCATGGTTTTACGCTAGTAAGATTTAACTTACATATAACGTATTATTTTATAAAAATTGTAAGTATTATGAAAATAAAATCAAAATAATTTTTTTTAATTAAAATATAACTGACTGATTTACATACTACCATAACTGCAACAAATGAAAAAATAATTGTAAGAATTTAGATGGAATTTGGTTTTGAAATTAATCTTAAATAAATAAAAAGGGAGTAGCTAACCACACTACCCCCTCTTTCACTAAACCTAACCAAAAAGTTTATACCGTTAATTCTTTTTCTATCGTAGGTACATCTAAAATGAAACCTTTGGATTTTGCTATTTGTAATACTTTAAAATACTCAACATACATTTTTGTAATATCTGACATAGGCAATGAACAAGCTGCTCTGTAATTTGCTTTAGCTAAATAGATTCTGTATGAATCATGTGCCAGAATATTTTCAATAGCATCTGCCAAAGACTCAGCACTTTCTGGTTCAAAAAATTCACCTTTATAACCTTCTTCCTTTACCAAAATACTTAAGTCTCCCAAATCTGGTAATGCAACCGCTTTACCGTAACTACCAGCTTGGTGAAGAACACCGGAACTACCCGTAGTAGATGTATATGGAAAAACAACCACGGCACTTTCACCAAAAATTACCGGTACATCTTCTTCTGCAACATAACCTGTAAAATGTAATTGTTCTACATGCGCATATTTCTTTTTAATACCAGCTAAATAACCAGGGGTATTGGGACTATCTGTACCCGCAATTACTATTTCAATATCCTCATTGCTACGTTTTCTAATCAATTCAATAGCCTCAATCATAATCTCTACCTTTTTATAGGTACCAAACTTTCCAAAAGCCATAACTTTCTTTGGTCCTACGCGCAATTTATAGACAGGTTCTGGCGGAGTTTCAAAAGAACCGTGTGGAATAACTGCTACATTTCTAGACACATATTTGTCTTCTAGTATAGTCTGATATTTACTTATAGTTACCGCTACAACATCTGAAGCCAATACAAACCTGGTCAACATATTACCAATTGTGCCGTAAACCTTTTGCATCAATTTATTAGAAGTAATACCGGCATTTTCTAAATCTACTTGTTCCAAAATATTATGCAATAACGAAATAGTTGGTATACCCTTTAATTTGCACATTAATGGTAGCATTAAACCAAGTGCCGCTGGTATCTTTTTATCTCCAAATTTTAAGAACTGTAAGTTAAAAAGCACTGCATCTGGTTTAGTTTCTGTAATTACACGTTTAATTTTAAATAGGTTAGTGTAGTCATTAAAACTCCAACATTCTTTTACCGTAATCTTACATCCATCTTCATTAAAATTAAGATCTTTCTCTCCATCAGTCTTGTCGGTAATTAATATTATTTCTGTTACTTCTTTTTGGAGTCTAAAATGTTTTACTAAGTGGTATCCGTATTCGGTTAAGGTCACTTTACTTGGGGGATAAGCAGTTACAATAGCAAGCTTCATAGGTTAAGGTTTAAATACTATTTGGGTTATTTCTGATACAAATATCCAACTAAGAAGAAGTTTTTTTAGGCTATTTTAGGTGGATGAAGATTTACTGTAGATGAATGGAATTAAACATTCGGTAAGCCAAAAATTCAACTATACACACCATTATATCCAACATTAATTTCAATACACTATTCATCTATTTAGATTTGAATCTTAAAGTGCGAGATTTCTTTTGGATTATATTTTTTTAATACAAAAGGGTTATATGGTCTTGTTCAGAATATTATTAGTGGTAAAGTAAAGCAGTTGAGCAACTAACAAGGCTACCATTGCTATGATTTGAACTTGAACTACCATATACAATGAACTATGAAAGAAAATAATCATGATTATTTGTGAAATTCCTAGAACACCAGATAGAATAACAGGCACGTACTGATCTAATGATAAAAAGTAATATGCAAATATATTAGAGATGGCAAACAAAGAGGTAGCAAGTGCATACTGCCATAATAATGGCGCCATAGAAATATAGGCGTCGCCAAACATTAATTGAATAATTAATTTTGGAAAAACGGCACAGCAGAAAATTATAGAAATTGCCAATACGGCCACATAGCTTACATACTTTATTAATATTGGTGCGGTTGCTTCACCATCTTTCTGTTTTTGAACCACAGCGGGTAACAATAGCATAACAAACATCCAAGCCACAAAATATACCACACGACCAATCATGGCCAATGAAGCATAAAGCCCTGCATTTACAGTGTCAAAATAATGCTTCACTAAAAGTACATCGCTATTATTAATTATTATTTGGGTAAGCTCGTAGCAAGCTGTCAATACTATAAAACTGATGACTTTTCGTTTATTCTCCTTAGATAAAGAGACTTTCTTTTTTAAATTTTTTATACTAAAATTAGTAGGTATCAGTCCAAATACAAAAGAAAGAACAATACCTAATGAAACTAAGAAAGCTGGTGTAGTAGGTACTACCCATAAAAGTGCTAAAGTCAATATTAACCTACTCCACATTTCAGTTTGGTAAGTAATTGATAATTTTTGGTAGTCTTGACTTCCTTGGTACCTTCCTCTGTTTACAGACATAAAAAAATATAATGGTACCGATACGGCAAAAGTTTTAAACAGCAAGTCAGATTCTGTATGAAATAAAGTTTGTAGATGCCCCGCAAAGGCAAAAAGTAAAACACCTATTAGGGTTCCAAAACCTAAAGCATAAGTATATAAAAGTTGCTTAAAAGCAACCCAATTATCACCAGTAAATAAGATTGCGAATTTTGCCGTGGCAAGTTGAAATGTCATTCCTAAAAAAGATAGTACAAGTAATAACGTAATAAGTAAAGCAGCGTCACTATATGCTGCCGGACCAAGCAATCTACCTAATATAAGGTTATAGAGATAATTACCACCATTAACGACCAATACACTCCCCATAAATAATTTTTCGGGAGAAACTTTATTGAATACTAATTTAATTGCCGTCATGATTATGTTTTTTAGAGTCTAAACATTGACTTGGTTATACCTCAAATATCATGAAGGCTAGCGTTAATTTAATAGGCATTTAGGTAGGTGACCAATTACTATAGATGAATGGCAATTATCTTTCTTCCGTTACGGAGAAGGCAATTTTATCTTTACAATATTAATTATGACAAATAAATTGCAATAATTACCGTTAGGTATTTGTAGTATTAATCTGACTTTTAAATGATTCGCAAAGTAATATTCCTTTTTTTATTCACCACTTCATTATTAAGGGCACAATCTGATATGACCAAAGGCTTTGGTTTATTGGAAAAAGGAGAGTTTCAAGAAGCTGAACTTTTTTTTCAAGAATACCTTAAAACCGACCCTGATAATAAAACAGCAAAACTTTGTTTTGGACGTGCAGTTGGCTTAAGTGGAGAACCGCAAAAAGCTACTAACTTATTTTCTGAGCTTTTAAAAGAGTATCCAGGTGATTTTGAGATATTAATAAATTATAACGAGTCATACCTATGGGCTAAAGAATATGAGCAAGCCAAACCATTATATGCAGATCTAGTAGAAAAATATCCAACAAAATTTGGTGCAGTTTTAGGGTACGCCAACACCTTAAGTAATCTAAAAGAATACAAATTAGCGTTAAGCTGGGTTGAAAAAGCTATTCAATTACAACCAGAAAACACGAGTGCAAAAATCTCTAGAAAGTTTATGAGATTAGGTTATGCCAACGAATTTGTAAACAACCAACAATATGGTAAAGGTGAACAGACATTAAAGAAAATATTTGAGGATTTCCCAGAAGATAAAGATGTTTTGATCAACTTGGCTAATTTATACCTTATTGTTAAAGAAGCCGATAAGGCAAAGGACATCTATATTAGATATGCAACTACACCCAAAGATTCTATTACCGCATTAAATGGTATTGCGCTAGCAGAACATATAGATGAAAATGATAAAGAAGCTTTAGAAATATCTAAAAGCGCTATTAGAAAAGTTGCAAAAATTGATGATGAGGCATTGACAGCTAGTACTTACGATCGTTATGTACAGGCATTAATATGGAATAGAAAATTTATTTCTGCAAAGAATAAGATTGATAGCCTAGAGACACATAACCCAAATAAAAATTGGATTTTAGCTTTAAAAGCTACATTAGGTTTATACACAGGAGATGCCAAGTCTAGCGTTGAAAGTTATGATAGAATATTAGTAAACGACAGTGCTTCTTTTGATGGAAATTTAGGTAAGGCAAATGCATTATTCGCTTCTGACAGAATTATTCCTGCCTATAATATGGCAAACTCAACTTTAAAATTTTATAAAAATCAGAAGGATGCCAAAGGTTTTATAGAAAAACTGAATTTAATGCATACCCCTACAATAGAGGAACATGCAGCCTATACTTTTGACAACGGTAATAATGTGGCATTTTTCACCAACACTACCGTTGATGTACCTTTTAGTACAAAATTTAGAACTACGGTTTCTTACTTTTTTCGAAATACAGAAAATAGTGTAACCGATAATAAAGCAACCTCTCATGTATTATTAGCCGGATTACAATACAAATTATTTCCTAAAACTGTTTTAAAAACGGTTATCGGTTTAAACAACTCTAGGTTTTTAGACGAAGCATATACACAACCAGTTTTAGATATTAAGTTAGATATGCAACCCTTTAAATTGCAAAACTTAACACTTGGGTACCAACGAGAGGTACAAAGTTTTAATGCTGAATTAATAGAACGTGAAATTGTACAAAACCATTACGGACTTAATTATAACCTTGGTACAAATGTGAATTTTGGTTGGTATACACAACTAATGCACACCCAACAAAGTGATGATAACATTAGAAATTTATTATTTACCTCTTTATATTATAATGTGCTGCGTAAACCTGCGTTGAAAATGGGTGTAAACTTCCAGTATATTACTTTTAAAGATCAACTACCTACCATATATTTTAGTCCAAAAGTGTATAAAGCAGTTGAAATATTTGCAGACATACGTGGTAACATCTCAGAAAAAACAACTTACATGGCTAGTGCTGCAACTGGTATACAGCAAGTAGAGGATGATGATAAGACTGCCATTTTTAGGGCTGAAGCTTCTGTGCAACGACAGTTTTCTAAACGTTTTAGCTTAAATATTTATGGTAAGTACAGTAATATTGCCTCTGCAACAGCAGCCGGATTCGAATTTACAGAAATAGGTGTAAAAGCGAAATGGTTATTTCTAAAGAAACCACTTTTTTATAAAAG
>TARA_R110002033_G_scaffold89165_1_pt1 | contig 32341 bp, 21 predicted proteins | sample TARA_R110002033 | Tara Oceans TARA_R110002033 (sample SAMEA4397051) | marine metagenome | biome: Polar Biome; feature: [SRF] surface water layer (ENVO:00010504); material: water (ENVO:00002006), including particulate matter (ENVO:01000060) such as... | depth 5 m
ACCTTTAGGACAAGAGTTAATCGAACAACGCGGATTAAGCGTTTCAGTTGAATACAAAGATTTAAAAGGAAATAAAATAGATGTTTCAAAGTTACAGCAAGGTCAAGATTTTGTAGCAACAGTTAGCGTAAGTAATTTAAAAAATGAAAATGTAAACGATGTGGCGTTAACTCAAATTTTTCCATCGGGCTGGGATATTGTGAATACCCGTTTTACTGATTTTGGAAGCGCAACAACCAGTCAAGCTCGATTTACAGACATTCGAGATGACCGTGTAAATTTCTATTTTGATTTACCTGAAAAAGGAAAACGCGGGACTAAAACTTTCAATGTGATGTTAAACGCTTCATATTTAGGAACCTATTATTTACCTGGGATTCAAGCGGAAGCGATGTATGATAATGCGTATTTGGTTAGGACAAAAGGGAAGTGGGTTATGGTTGAGAAGTAAATCCTCTCTGTCTCTTTGAGACATCTCTCCTAAGGAGAGGATTAAGGTGAGGGATTATCGTTTAAGCGTAAAATGACCAGTAAACTTTTGATTATCAATAATAATAACATACCAATAATCATCAGAAGGTAATTGCTGACCAGCAAAAGTACCATCCCATGAAAATGGAACGTTTCTGGAGCTTTTTAAAAGTTTTCCGTAACGATTGAAAATTGAAACAAATGAAGTAGAGAAAAACTCGATGCCCTTTAAATCGAACGCATCGTTTTCGCCATCATTATTTGGCGTAAAATACTTCGGAATATAAAAATGTAAATATGTTGTCGTGATAATGTCATCGCAACTACGTTCTTTGACATAAACTGTATATAAACCCCCGTCTATATTAAAAAAGGTGCTATTTGGTTGGTATATGTTTCCATTTAGGGAATATAAAAAATCCCCCGAATTGGATATGTTGACAACAATATCATTCCCATCAGACTCTACACTTTCAATACTAGGATTATCTATTTGATTGAGTTGAATGGTTTTGGTTATTGAACACGAATTATTACTTACCTCAACGGTATAAGTACCTGGAGTATCTACTATTATTTCTTCAGTGGTTTCACCTGTATTCCACAAAAAAGTTGCTGTAGCTATATCAGTATCTGCATAAAGCGTAACGTTAGTGTTTTCACAAAATTCTAAAACCTCATCTGTAACTTGTGGGATTTCAAAATAACCCATCTGTAATGCTGTTCTAGTTGTTGATAAACAATTACCAATAGTTGTTTCGGCTTCAGCATAATACGTTCCGGAACTACCATTTGGATTATACGTTAAACTATTGGTTTGAAGTAAATTTCCGCCTGTTGGTGCATCATACCAATTTACTATAATGCCAGAAGTTACATTTACTGAAAGTGGTGTTGGGTCATTTTCACAAAGCATTAAATCACCATTACTTAAAGGTGGAGGTGGAAATGAAATGACCTGTATTTCAAATATTTCTGATGAAGAATTGCAAGATGGATTGATTAAATTAACCGCATCTTCAGCCACCAAAACCCTGTAATATGTCGTGCTATTTAAATTTTGTATTGTATATTTTTGATTGGTTTCACCAGTAATATCCGTCCAATTTAATCCATCGGTACTTACTTGCCATTGGTAAAAATGCGATGAAAATATTAAAAAATCTGGAACTGCGGTTAATTCTGTTGAAAAAGGTACAGCATCTTCACAAAGATTAATATTTGTATTTGCTGCTGAATCTTCAATGCTTACAGAATCGCCACAGGTTTTAAAAACAATATCGTCTAAAGCCAAATCGTTTCCGCAGCCCCCAACGCCATTGTTTAACATTTTCAAAATCACGGAAGTTTGAGCAGGCAAAGTTTGAAACACCAAAGCATATTGCTGCCAATTGGGGCTAGAAGTGCCATTTATATTGCCTGTGTCGCCACTCGCCAATAAATTAGTGTCTGTATTATCCCAAATTTCAAATTTTACATTAATAGGGATTGGAGCACCTCCACAGTCATTACTAGGTGATAAATTAACCATCCATGAAGAAAATTCATAAGTAGTGTTTTCACAAAGTCCGTTAATGGTTGTTCTGTAAAACTCACCAGAAGTAAAATCTGCATTTATTACCAACATTCTACCATCCGTATCGCCAGAAGTATGATCAACTATATCATGCCAACCGAACCAATTTGTATTATTGGAAACATTATAAAAACCGTCATTTGGCTGCGAACTTGCAAAAATATACGACGTAGTTCCTGCTGGTAATTGGGTGGTTGCTCCTGTACCGAAAGTTTCAGTAAAAATAGGGTCGCCAGAATTGCCACCACAAAACCCCAATTGCGCTTGTAATGTTAAAACCGATAATAGAATGATTATAAAAAATAAATTTTTTAGCAATTTTTAATGACTTTGGATTTAATACCGTTTATTTCAAAATTAAGGTAATAAGCTATATTAGTAAAAATTAAATGAAAAAAATAATAAGCTACATAAAACGTCATAAAATCAGAGCAATACTACTTTTTATAGTATTGGTGGCTTATTATTTCTGTTTACCAGAACAATTATTTAATAATCCTACCGCAACTGTTATTACCAGTAAAAACCATGAATTATTAGGCGCACAAATTGCAAAAGATGGCCAATGGCGTTTTCCGCACAACGATAGTGTTCCTGAAAAATTTAAAACCTGTATTATACAGTTTGAAGATGAATATTTTTACAAACACCCTGGTTTTAATCCTGTTTCAATTTTTAAAGCCCTTAGCTATAATTTTAAGTCTGGAAAAGTAAAACGAGGCGGAAGTACGTTAACACAGCAAGTTATACGGCTCTCCAGAAAAGGGCAGAAACGAACCTATTTTGAAAAAATTAAAGAACTAATTTTAGCAACACGATTAGAGTTTGGAACTTCAAAAGAAAACATACTGTCGTATTATTCTAGCAATGCCCCTTTCGGGGGAAATGTGGTCGGGCTTGATGCGGCTTCATGGCGCTATTTTAATAGAAATGCCAAGGAACTTTCTTGGGCAGAAAGTGCCGCTTTAGCTGTTTTACCCAATGCGCCCAGTTTAATTTATCCAGGGAAAAACCAAGAAAAGCTTCTGAATAAACGCAACCGACTATTAAAGAAACTTTTGGAAAATAAAACCATTGATTCCCTTACCTATCAATTATCTATTGCAGAAGGATTGCCACAAAAACCATATCCTTTGCCGCAAATAGCACCTCATTTATTACAAAAAATCACCGAATCACATTCTGGTAAACGCATACAAACAACCATTAATACAAAACTGCAAGAACAGGTTAATGGTATTGTAAAAACGCATTACAATCAATTAAGTCAGAATGAAATTCATAATACGGCAGTTTTAGTTTTAGATGTAAAAACCAGAAAAGTTTTAGCCTATGTAGGTAACACGCCAACCGACAAAGCCCATCAAAACCATGTTGATATTATTGATAAACCCCGAAGTACCGGTAGTATTTTAAAACCCTTTTTGTATGCTGCCATGTTGGATGCCGGCGATTTGTTGTCCAATACTTTAGTGGCTGATGTTCCTACCCAATTTGGAAGTTATAACCCAGAAAATTTTAATAAAACCTATGATGGTGCAGTTCCTGCAAGTAAAGCACTATCCCGTTCATTAAATGTTCCTGCCGTTAGAATGTTGCAAGAGTTTGGTTTAAACAGGTTTCATCATTACTTAAAACAACTCCACCTTAAAAATTTAACATACAATGCCAATCATTATGGTTTGTCCTTAATTCTTGGCGGTGCTGAAAGTAATTTATGGGATTTATGTAAAAGTTACGCTGCGTTATCTTCAACACTAAATCATTTTTCAGAAAACTCAAGTGAATATTTTTCAAATGAATTTTGTGAACCTACTTTTTTAGCTTCAGAAGACATCAATTTTGGAAACAAAACAACCAATAAAACCCTTTTTGATGCGGCTTCAATTTATTTGACTTATGAAAGTTTAAAAGAAGTTAACCGCCCAGAAAGTGATGAAAGTTGGGCCTTTTTTGATGGCTCAAAACAAATAGCTTGGAAAACAGGTACTAGTTTTGGGTTTCGGGATGCTTGGGCTATTGGCACCACAAAAGATTACGTTGTTGGGGTTTGGGTTGGAAATGCGGATGGCGAAGGACGGCCCGGTTTGGTAGGTTTGCAAACTGCAGGGCCAATATTATTTGATATTTTTGATTTGTTACCTAATAGCGATTGGTTTACAAAACCTTTTGATGACATGCAACAAATATTTATTTGTAAACAAAGCGGACATAGGGCGTCTCAAAATTGTGATGATATAGAAGAAAAATACATTCAAATAAGTGGATTGAAAACAAAACCTTGCCCGTATCATATTTTAATTCATTTGGATAAAAATGAGAACTTTCAAGTGAATTCGTCTTGTGAAGATTTAGATAATATGACCCACAAATCATGGTTTGTGTTGCCTCCCTTAATGGCGTATTATTACAAAACTAAAAACCCCTTTTACAAGCCTTTACCAAAATTTAGAAGTGATTGTTTGGGCGGTAATACGGTTTCAATTGAATTTATTTACCCAAAAGAAAACAACAGTATTTTCCTCCCTAAAGATTTTGACGGACAAACCAACGACCTCATTTTAAAAATTGCACACTCAAAACCAGAAAGCACCGTTTTTTGGTATGTTGATGATACCTTTGTTGGCTCTACAAAAGATATTCATGAATTGGCTGTAATCCCAAAACAAGGAAAACATAGTATTACTGTTGTTGATGAATTAGGGAATGAGGCAAAACGGTATTTTGAAATTTTAAAGTAACGCTTTAAAGTAAAATGACCTGTAAATTTCTGATCTTAAATAATAATAACATACCAATAATCATTAGGTGGTAGAAGTTGTCCAGCACATGTACCATCCCAAGAAAATAAAGCATTTCTTGAAGTTTTCCATACCTATTAAATATAGAAACTTGCAAGGCATTGTAAAATTCTATTCCTGATAAACTAAACGTATCCTTTACACCATCATTATTTGGAGTGAAAAATTTCGGAATATAAAAATGTAAATATGTACTTGTTACTGTATTACTACAATTTGCTTGTTTTACATAAATGGTGTAAAACCCACCTTCAACATCATAAAATGTATTATTAGGTTGGAAGCTATTCCCATCTAAAGAATATAAAAAATCTCCAGTATTTAATGTCGTGATAATACTATAATTACCACCAGAAACCACAGTTTCAATTATTGGCGTTTCAAGTAAAGTAATATTGAAAATTTTGGTTTCAAAAGAATTAACAGTGCCTGTAATTTCAACGGCATAAGTGTTTGCACTATCAATAATTATGTCTTGTTTGGATTCGCCTGTGCTCCAATTAAAACTTGGATCAACTATGTTTGTTTGAGCTATTAAATTTCATTAAAAAACAGTAAATTTGCCATCATTTTAGGATGTTATGATTGATAAGATAAAAGAATTAATTGCCGAAGCCGAAGCTTTTAAAGCCCAATCAAAAGAAGAAGTAGAAGCATTTCGTATAAAATATTTAGGTAAAAAAGGACTTCTTAACGAGTTTTTTGCTGAGTTTAAAAATGTAGCTAACGACCAGAAAAAGGAATTTGGTCAAACTATAAATACGCTGAAAAAAACAGCTGAAAACAAAGTAAACGCCTTAAAAGAAGAGCTTGAAAGCAAAGAAGAGGTAAAAGGTGTTTATGGCGATTTATCGCGCCCGGGAAATCCTATTGCAATTGGTGCACGCCACCCTATTTCTATAGTAAAAAATCAAATTATCGATATCTTTTTGCGTATTGGTTTTAATGTTAGTGAAGGGCCAGAAATTGAAGACGATTGGCATAATTTTACAGCGTTAAACTTACCAGAATATCATCCAGCACGCGATATGCAGGACACCTTTTTTATTCAAACGAATCCGGATATTTTATTACGAACCCACACCAGTTCGGTACAAGTACGTTATATGGAAAATAATAAACCACCTATCAGAACTATTTCACCAGGTAGAGTTTACAGAAATGAGGCTATTTCGGCACGTTCGCACTGTTTTTTCCACCAAGTTGAAGGCTTGTATATTGATAAAGATGTGAGTTTTGCAGATTTAAAACAAACACTTCAACACTTTACAACCGAAATGTTTGGAAAGAGTAAAATACGTTTGCGTCCGTCTTACTTTCCGTTTACAGAACCCAGTGCTGAGGTTGATGTGTATTGGGGCTTAGAAACCGAAATTGATTACCGAATTACAAAAGGCACCGGTTGGTTAGAAATTATGGGTTGCGGTATGGTTGATCCTAACGTTTTAGAAAACTGCGGAATAGATTCTAAAGTATATTCAGGTTTTGCTTTTGGTATGGGAATAGACCGCATTGCGATGCTATTGTATCAAATTGGGGATATTCGTTTATTAAGCGAAAATGATTTGCGTTTTTTGGAGCAGTTTAAATCTTCTATTTGAACTGGTTTAAACTTTTATGATTGACTAAAAAATGGTTCCCGTTCTTCAACGGGACAGGCTCTTTTGTACCTATTTTTTGCCTTTTTTAGTTCCGTAGCCCCGAAGCGTCGGGGCTATGCAACAAATAAAAGACTTCAACTGGTCACAACCTGCCGGCAGGAATGTCTATCCCGATAGCTCGGGACGCTATAATCCAAAAAGTTTAAACCCGTTCATGAAATGAGCTTTGTAATCACCAAGTCTAGCAGCATAAATACCTTTACCATGGTCTTGTTTGATGGTCTCCATGTTCCAGTGCACCAAGATGTCATTAAAATGGCCTGCTATGGTTGGGGCTTTGACACGCTTGTAATAGGACATACCTATGTAATCACAAGCTTCATCAAAGGTTAGTACTTCTTTATGACCTACTAACAGTTTCTCTAAACGATCCAATCGTTCAAGAATTAAATAGTGTCCATTTTTATTGTTTTCAGATTTATAAAATGAACAAAAGCGCTTTTGTTTTCCCTTAGAGGATAATGGAAATAAAAGTAGAAAATGTGACTATTGAAAGAAGAAAAAAACTCAATTAATTATTCACAAGTAATTGATATACAATATATTAATATAATTAACATCAAATTTAATGGAAAATACAGGACGAAAATTTCAGTTAATATCATTTGTTGTTAAATGACACTATTTTAAATAGTGAAATCATCTAGCATATTGAGTAATATCAAAATTAACAATAAAAAAGAGAAGAATAACTAAATGTAGCGTTTAAAAATGCAGATTAAAAATATCTGTTGGTAAGCTTAGTTCCAATTAACCACTTTACCTTTATTTGTTTATATTTGATTTACTTCATAAATAAGTAAGATCTAATAGAAATTTTGACCCTTTTTATGATATCGAGTAAATCCATTATACCAAAATTAATTGATAAAAGTCTAAACAGAAAATTAATTTTTCTACTGTTTATACTTTTTAACAACTCGCTATTAGCTCAATTATCAAATACTCCAGGAACACCATTCATTAAAAATTTTACAGAAGAAGAAACAAAAAGTAATTTAACAATATATGATATTTCTCAAGGATATGATGGAGAAATGTACTTTGCTACATCTAGCGGGTTATTGTTATATGATGGAATTCGCTGGGAAAAATACAGATATGGACAAGAGTCAGATTTGCGAGCTGTTTATTATAAAAACGATCAACATATATATACTTCGGGGCATGGTGGATTTGGGTATTGGTCTAAAAACAACAAAGGTGTTTTAGAGTATACCAGTTTGTTTTTTAAGCAACCAAAAAAGGATGATACTTTATTACCCATTTTTTCAAAGATAGAAGAAATTAATGGTAAGATTTTGTTTCAAACATTTCAGCAAATATATATTTATAACCCCCAGACGAATGGTATAGAATCTATGGGTGCTATTAGAGGGTTCAATGAGTTATTTTCATCTGGAAATCGTGCTTTTATCCAAGATTCTGGCGCGTTGTTTGAAATTAAAAATAAAGAATTATTGCTAATTGATGATACCAATTCTGAACAATTACATATTATTGATGTATTTGTGCAATCCCCTAATAAGTTTCTAATTGTAACAAAAAACAAAGGTATTTGGATCTTAGATAATGGAAAATTAAGAAAAAAGGACTGGAAAATAAATGATATTTTAGAAAAGCATTTGGTAAATGATGTTCAAGAATATGATGGCAATAAACTTGTTATTGGTACTGTTAGGAGTGGAATTTACATAGTATCATCTGAAGGCAATGTTATTTTGCATATAGATAAGAGTGATGGCATTTCAAATAACACCATTAGAAGGGTTTTTGCGGATGCAAATAATAACTTATGGCTGGGAATGGATAATGGTTTAAGTTATGTACAAATAAACAGCAATACCAACTACCTTGTAGATACTGAAGGTGAATTTGGAACGGTATATACAAGTTTTTTAAGAGATTCTTTGTTGTACATGGGAACCAATCAAGGTTTATTTGTTAAAAATTTTTACAATCAAAGATCAATACCCAAACTTATTGACAAAGACGTAGGTCAAATATGGACCGTTAAAGAGATAGATAATCAAATTTTAGTTGGATCGCATCAAGGTATATCCATAATTGAAAATGAAAAGTTAAAAACTATGCATATTGATGGTGGGGCATGGGTATTTAGAAAACATCCAAGATATAATGATATCATGTATGTTGGTTTTTATTCTGGTATTAGTGTATTTAAACATATAAATGGCTCCTGGGTGTTTATTAAAAAATGGCAGAACTACGGTGAATCTTCCCGTTTTATGGAGTTTGATAAGTATGGATATCTGTGGGTTTCGCACCCTGCAAAAGGGTATTATAGGTTAAGCTTATCTGATGATGGATTAAATCTTAATGAATTTGAATTTTATGGTGTTGAAAATGAATTTGTTGATACTTATGCCTATTTAAGTAAAATAGATAGTGAAATAGTGTTTTATAACCCAAAAGGATTTTTTTATTATGATCCAATAGATAATTCTTTTATAACCGCTAAATATGCATCTAAGGTTTTTAAAAATTTAAAAGAAGTTAATGCTATTTCCCAAAATGAGAATATTTTTTGGTATTCAACTCCAAAATCCCTAGGCTATATAATACGAAATGGTAATAGGTTTGCAACTATTAATGAGCCTTTTTATTCAGTAAGGAACAAACATTTAAACGATTTTAATGAATTTAATAAATTAAATGATTCGGTATATGGTATTGGGTTAAAAAATGGTATGTTTTTTCACACCATTAGTAATGAAGCCTTAGGCAAAGTTATTATTAATCCTCCTGTTGTTAGTTTTATTCATTTAATAGGCGTATCAGATACCATTAGGGCTCCTATTTACAATGAAAAGGAGATAGAAGTACCCTATAAAAACAATTTTGTAAAAATAGGTTTGGCTTTTCCTAATACACCCTTATCTAATTCTCAAAAGATTCAGTATAGATTAAAGGGGTTTTCAGAAGAGTGGTCAGACTGGAACTATTTGTCCGAGTTAAATTTCCCCGGACTTTCATCAGGGAATTATGAATTAGAGTTGCGTTCGGGAGGCGAAAATCAAATTTCCTCTACTATTATTTCTAGAGCCTTTTATATAAAACCGCCTTGGTATTTAACAAATGTGGCGTATGCTATCTATTTTCTATTATTAGTCTTTATCAATTTTCTTTACAGAGCCTATTTTAAAAGAAAAAGCCAAAAACAAATGGCGGTTTTGAAATTAGAAGAAGAAGAAAAAAGACGTCGTCAAGAAGAAAAATTTGAGTTAGAAAGGCTAGAAGCAGAGAGAGAAATGTTAATCTTGAAAGAAGAAAATTTAAGCTTAGAAATAAAAAAGAAAAATTCTGAATTAGCCTCTTCAACACTTAACAATATTAAAAAGAACGAGCTACTTACCAACTTAATAGAGGATATTAATAAAATTGATAAAGACGTTCTTAATAGTTCATTGCATTCTCCAATAAAGAAAGTAATAAAAAAGATCAATAATCATTTAGTGGATAAAGATGATTGGCTCGTTTTTGAGCTACATTTTAGAAATGCACATGCCGATTTTTTTGATAAATTAAGAGAAAAACATCCCGACTTATCTTCAAACGACATTAAACTAAGTGCTTACCTTAAGCTAAATCTATCTTCAAAAGAAATAGCTTCATTAATGAACATCTCTATAAAAAGCGTTGAGCAAGGACGTTGGCGCCTGCGAAAAAAACTGAATTTGCCTAAAGACTCTAGTTTGGTAAATTATATCCAATCTTTTTAATGTAATAAAGGTTTTTGTTTTTAAAACCCTTTAAAACAGAATCTTACATTTTTATTGTAGAGGTTTTGTAGAGTGCTCTACATGCTAATTCTAAGTTTTTGTAGATGTGATTTTTTAGGAATTCGATCTATTTTAACAAACCTTTGTGATATCAAAAAAACAATCCCAAAATTTTTACTTCCTACAAAAGTACACGTAATGCATATTTTAAACAACAAGGATTTTGATGTATTTATATGCTTAATTAATTTAAACTAAACTATTATGAAAAAAATTACTTTATTATTTATTGTGGTTTTGGCGACTACTTTAGGGTATGCTCAAAACCTAATTACAAATGGAACTTTTGATGATGCTACTGGCTGGACGGTTGTCAATCAATACGGAACGGATAGCACAAACGGTTTGGTAACATTCTCTAGCGGTACCGTAAATTTTACAAAATCAGATCCTTCTGATGGGGGATGGATACACATGGGAATTTACACAAGTATAACCTTAACAGCTGGGTGGTACCAATTCGACATGGATATGGCCTTTGATGGAATTAATTCAATATGGGGAGAAGTGTACATTGGTGCTGTTGAACCAGTTCAAAATGTTGAATATTCTGGAGATCAACAGGTGATTAAAGCTTACAATGCATGGGATTGTGCTCAAACCTATACAGGTACCGCGGTAGCTTTTGGCTGTGATGATACCAATCCTGGTAAATTTGAAATTACTTCTGGTGGAACCTATTACCTATTATTTAGGTCTGGTGGTGCTACGTATGGTGCTTCTGGTGTAACTCTAGATAATTGGTCATTAGTAACTACTACAGCACCGCCTGTTCCAACGCCTCTTACAGATTTTAGTTTTGACTTTGATACAGCAACACCTCTTGCGGCAGCTGAAGGAGCAACTTATAATGACGATGCTATAAATACCGTAACGGATGGTATTAATCCAACTGCAAATGTTGGCGAATTGTCCGCTGTTAACGGTACTTGGTATTCTCAATTAACCTATCAATATAATGATGGAATAGATTTAACTTCGGGAGATAGAGGCTTTTCCATAAAGGTAAAAGGGCCTAGAACTATACCAGTTAAAATAAAAGTTGAGGATGGTGGAGATGCTGCAGAAGCAACAGTTAATTATACAACTCCAAATGTTTGGCAACAATTGATATTTGATTTTTCTGCCTTTAATTCAAATAACAACAAGAAAATAGCACTATTTTTTGGTTATGAAGAAGATGATACTGCTTTTCCAGATGCTAATGATAATATATTTCAAATTGACGATTACGTATTTGGAGCATTTGCTACACTAAGCGCTAAAGATTTCCAAATAGAAGGTTTGTCTGTGTACCCCAACCCAACAACAGATACTTGGAATATTTCCACTAAAAACCAAGTTATTAAATCCGTAGAAGTTTTTAGTATACTAGGTAAAAGAGTACTTGCTTTACGTCCAAATAGTGTAAAGGCTATAGTTGATGCTACAAGCTTAAATTCTGGTATTTACTTTACTAAAATCAGTACAGAATTAGGAACACAAACAAAAAAACTGATTAAGCGCTAATAGCAAATTTAACAAGGCCAAAGAGGGATGGTATTCTCGTCTTGTTAATCTATTTAGCTACCAGTTCAAGATTATAAACTAAACTAAATTATATGAAAAAGACACTATTTTTTAATTGTTTGAAAGAACAGGGAAAAACCCTTATTCTAACTTTAGCATTATTTCTATGCTTTAGTATGATTGGGATGGCACAAAGTGTTGTTACAGGAACAGTAACCGATAAGGCCAATTTGCCATTGCCGGGAGCCAATATTATTATCAAGGGAACAACTACTGGTACACAAACAGACTTTGACGGAAATTTTTCTATTGAAGCTGCCTCTGGAGATGTTTTAGTAATCTCATATCTTGGCTATGTTGCCCAAGAAATAGCGATAACCGATAAAACCAATTTAACAATTACACTTGTTGAAGATACGAGTCAATTGGATGAAGTTGTGGTTGTTGGTTATGGTACCAAATCAAAAAGAAAGCTTATCTCAGCAGTTTCAACTATAGACGAAGAAACGTTGAAAAAGCAACCCGTACCAAATGTAAGTAACGCACTTGAGGGCTTAGCTTCGGGACTATTTGTAAGCCAAGGCTCTGGCGAACCAGGATTTAGTAATTCTAGTTTTGAAGTTAGAAATTTTGGTACTGCCCTAGTTATTATTGATGGCGCCCCTGGCGATTTAAACCAATTAGATCCTAACGAAATTGAAAATATTTCGGTGCTTAAAGATGCCGCAGCTGCAGCCGTTTATGGCGTTCAAGGTGGTAATGGTGTTGTGTTGATTACTACCAGAAAAGGAAAAATTGGTAAGCCCAAACTCACTTATAGCAACCAGTTTACCTATACAGCATTCACATCATACCCAGAATACTTAAGTTCTGGAGATCGCGCTGAAATATTAAATGAAGGTTTAAGAAATGCAGGTCAAAATCAATTTTATACCGATGAGGAAGTTAATTTATTCCGTTCTGGGACAGACCCTATAAACTACCCGAATACAGATTGGAGAGGTTTGGTGTTAAAAGATTGGGGGTTTCAGCAACAGCATAATTTAAACCTTTCAGGAGGTACTGAAAATACCAAATATTTTGTTTCTGCAGGTTATGTTGATCAAGGGTCTAATTATAATGCCGATGTGCTTTCTTTTCAACGTTATAATTTACGGGCCAATGTAAATGCAGATATTACGGATAACTTAAATCTATCCTTAAATATGGGAGCCCGAAGACAAATAAATGAAGCTCCAGGGTATTCAGCCTATGATATATTTAGAGAGTTAAGTAGATCATTACCTTCAGATTTGGCGTACTATCCAGATGGTACACCTGCAAGACCCAGTACTACCCCTAATCACGCCGTTGAAGGCATAAGAGATTTTAATGCGGGTTATTTTAGAGCAAGAAACAATAATTTTGATGCTAAAATAGCTTTAGAATGGGATGTTAAACAGGTAAAAGGGCTTAAATTAAAATCGTATGCTTCATTGGTATATAATACTAACTTTACTAAAGATTGGGATAAAAGTTTCGACCTTTTTACATTAAATAGGCAAACAGGAAACTACGATGTATTTCGGTCCACACCACCTGGTTCGCCAAGTGAAACCAGGCTATCTCAAAGCACGAATTACAGTAATCATTATGTATTACAAGAATCTATCAACTATGAGCGTACTTTTGGAGACCATAATGTGTCCGCATTATTATTGGTGGAAATTCAAAAAATACAAGGGCAGGATTTTAATGCCAGCCGTCAAGATTTTCAATCAACATTTATAGATCAACTTTTTGCTGGTTCATTACAAAACCAAGTAGCTAATGGCGGTGAGTTTCGTGAAAACCGTTTAGGCTATGTAGGGAGGTTCAGTTATGATTATAAGTCTAAATATTTTTTAGAATCTACCTATAGGTATGACGGATCTTCAAGATTCGCTCCTGGAAACGAGTATGGTTTATTCCCATCCATGTCATTAGGTTGGAGAATATCTGAAGAATCATTTTTTGAACCTTTAAAAAGCACGATTTCTAATTTGAAACTTAGAGCATCCATTGGTACGGCAGGTAATGATGGTACTTCGGCATACCAGTGGTTAAGTGGTTTTAATTACAATCTGTTTTACGTCATAAACGATACAGCTATCCCAACAATTGACAATACCGCTTTGCCAAATAGGGATATTACTTGGGAAACCAATACCACGTATGATGTAGGTTTGGATGTTGATTTATTTGATAATGATCTTAGATTTTCTTTCGACTATTTTTTCAGAAAACGAGAGGATGTTATTGCGGGAGCAAATGCGAGTGTACCTAGTACTTTAGGGGTTGTATTGGCTGCTCAAAATTTATATGAGTTTTCAAATGAAGGTTTTGAGTTTTCTATTGATTATAAGACACAATTAAATGATAATTTAAAACTCAGTGCTTTACTGAACTTTTCAAAATCTAGGGAAAAAGCGGTCTTTATTGATGAAACCCTTCAAGAGGATCCTTTTATGAGAGCAAATTTAACCGAAACAGGAGGCTTTACTGGTCTAAGAAGAGGTTACATTTCTAATGGTCTTTTCCAAAGTCAGGAAGAGATAGACCAATGGGCAATACAAGATGATAATGGTAATGCAAGTATCCAACCAGGGGATGTAAGGTATGTAGATTTAAATGATGATGGCGTTATTGATGTAAGAGACCAAAAAGTATTTGGTGATGGCAGTAAGCCTGCAATGAACTACTCTCTAAATTTAGGCGCAGAGTATAAGAATTTTGCCTTATCGGTTTTATTAACAGGTGCAGCAGGATACGATATCTATTTAGATGGAGAAGCCCAAGCGCCTCTGCGTAATGGGTTTAATGGGTATGATTATCAAATAGATTATTGGACACCAACTAATACAACTGCTGCATTTCCTAGAATTACTGATGGTGGTTTTAATGATAATAACTACAAATATTCTGATTTTTGGTTAAGAAACGGTAAGCATATTCGTTTTAAAAATATTAACCTAAGCTATACATTCCCTAAACGCAAGGAAAACGCAACGTTTAATGAAATAAGAATATTCTGTACAGGGTATAACTTATTTGTAATCAAAGATTTCGATGAAGATTTTGATCCGCAAATGGGATCTGGTCTTGGATGGTACTATCCGCAAACTAAATCTCTAACCTTTGGTGTTAATGTATCACTCTAAAAAAAATATCATGAAAAATATAAAATTAATAGTAGCAATATTGGCGATTACTTTTACAGTATCGTGTAGTGATAACTTCTTAAATGAACCGCCATTGGACAGAATTACTGAAAACGATGTGTGGAGCGATAAAAACTTAATGGATGCCTATCTGTTTAAAATTTATGATAGAATGCCATGGGATTATTTAGAAAGTTTTTGGGATGTTGGTGGCTCTCAACGTGATGCACTGTCAGATTTAGCCAGAGGCACTTATTCTTGGACGGTTTTGAACAATAACTATAGACCAGGAATTTGGGGAACGGCAAATAATACGTGGCCACTGGACTGGTGGGGCTATGATGTGTTATGGAAAATAAATTATTCCATTGAAAATATAGACCAAGCACCTGCAAGTGTTTTAACAATAGAGGAACGCAATCAGCGCTTGGGGGAATTATATTTTTTAAGAGCATACAGCTATTTTGAATTGGCAAAGCGTTACGGAGGCGTACCGATTATACTTGAGGCGCAAAACCCAGACGTTACACCACAGGAGGAATTATTCCCTCCAAGAAATACTGAAAAAGAAGTTTATGAGCAGGTTCTTACGGATACGCAGGCAGCATTTGATTTATTACCAAACAGATGGTCCGACCAAAGAGGAAGAGCCCCAAAATGGGCAGCAAAAGCACTGGAATCTAGAGCAGCTTTATATGCGGCCAGTATTGCAAAATATGGCACTGTACAGTTAAACGGATTGGTTGGAATTCCAGCTACGGATGCAGATGGGTATTACCAAATGTCATTGGCAGCGTCACAAAAGATAATCAATGAGGGTGGTTATGAATTATTTAATAACTATCCAGACCCAAGTGATAATTATGCAAATCTTTTTCTTGATGAGACTTATGATGAAACCATTTTTAAGAAAATATGGATTCCTTTTGAAAAAGGGCATTCTTACGATTTGCACAATGTGCCCTATAGCTATAGAGTAGATTGGGGTGCAAGCATGTCGCCTACAAAACAGCTTTTGGATAGTTATGAAATGTTGGACACCGGGCTTTTACCAAGCGAACCCGGTTCAGGTTATGACGAAAACAATCCTTTTGAGAATCGTGACCCAAGAATGAAGGGCACATTATTGACCAACAACGATATTTTCCAGGGCTTGCCAGTTGAGTTATGGTATGGAACAGAAACAGGCGGAGAGATAGATACAGATAGAGGTACAGGTGTTGGTAAAGATGGTCTAGGAATACACCCAGATGCAACAAAAACAGGATTCTATGTTAGAAAACACTTAGAAGACGGTGGGTCTCCGCTTTTTATAAAGGAGTTCTATTCAGGTACGGATGGTATCATATTCAGGCTTGGAGAAATGTATATAAATGCGGCAGAAGCAGCCATAGAATTAAATATGGAAGGTGCAGCCAGGGATTTTATAGAACCTATTAGAACCAGAGCTGGTTTACAACAAAATCTGCGACTAGAGTCGTATTCTGGAACAGATTTAAGGGACAGAATACGTAATGAAAGAAAGCTTGAAATGGCTTTTGAAGACCACCGCTATTGGGATGTAAGAAGATGGCGTATAGCTACCGAAGCTTTGAGCATACAAGTGGAAGGCCTAAGAATACTGAGGCGTGTTGACGGTTTTGGAAATGCAACATTTAGTTATGAAACCTTTGATGCCGAAGCAGAAAAAATGAACTTTTTTGAACGTCATTATTACTTGCCAATTGGTCAAGATAGAAGAAACAACAATGACAAACTTATAGAGAATCCAGGTTACGATTAAAAAATAATTAAAAGAAAAAGATATGCAAACAATACAATTTTTAAGCAGGTTTTTAATGCTGGGAATTATTATAATTTCCACAGCCTGTGCTGATGATGATAAATTTACGGCTTATGTGCCTACAAGCGAAGACGCAGCATTTTCGTTTACATTTAGTGAAGAAAATCCAAATAAAGTCATATTTACTGCGAATACAGAGGTAGAAACTTGGTACACACATTGGGATTTTGGTGATAATTCTTCTTCAGAAGGCTATGAAGCGAGTAAAATATTTTTAAGAAAAGGCGATTATGATGTAAGATTCAAAATTTTTACCGATGGAGGCGTTGCTGAATCCATTCAAACCATAGTGATTAACGACGATTTTCAAGGGCCTAATATTTTGTTAAATGGAGAATTTAATGGTAGTGATAATTGGACTATTTTGCCGATTTCTGATGGTGTTGATGTAAACTTTACCGGTGATAAAGCCGTTTGGACTGGCGGAAGCTTTGGGCAAGTAGGAATCTATCAGCCAGTGCATGTGGAGGCAAATGTGCCTTATCAAATATATATGGAAGTATCAGGAAGTGGATTGACAGATTCTTGGTATGAAGTATATATTGGAGCGGCAATTCCAGTGCCAGGTCAAGATTATACGGATGGGGGAGCTCGTTTGGGACTGAATACTTGGTCCGGATGTGGTAATGAACCTTTCGATAGCCCGCTTACTGAAATTAGTTGTATTGGCGAAGGTGGAGGATTGGTTGAGTTTGATACTACAGGTACGGTTTATTTTGTTATTAGAGGTGGTGGAGCTGATTATGGTACAGGTCTTTCCTTAGATAATGTTTCAATAAATCCTATAGAGCCTGGAGTTGTTATCACACCTCCAAAATTCCCACCTATTGCAAGCTTTACAGTAGCAAAATCAGGTCTTGAAGCAACCTTTACAAATACATCTTATTTCGGGGAATCTTATTTATGGGATTTTGGAGACGGAGGCGGTACTTCTACTGAAGAAAATCCAACTTATACCTATGCCGAGGAAGGTACTTATACAGTTAAACTAACGGTTACAAATAACGATGGTTCTGATGAGGTTTTAAGAGACGTAATATTTGGAGACTCAAATAACCTTATCACAAATGGAACTTTTAGTGACGACAGCGGTTGGACTATTGTAAACCAATATGAAGCAGCGAATACCAATGGTGTAGTAACTATTGCCGATGGTGTAGCGAAGTTTGATGAAACCACTAATTCCGATTGGAAACATATGGGAATTTATACGGCTGTAACGTTAGAACCTGGAACCTATCAATTTGATATGGATATGACGTATTCTGGAATAAATGACCTTTGGGGGGAAGTTTACATTGGAGCAACCGAACCTGTTCAAAATGTAGAGTATTCTGGAGATCAACAAGTGCTTAAGGCTTACAACGCCTGGGATTGTGGCAGTATAAAAACATATTCAGGAAAAGCGGCATCATCAGGTTGTGATGAGAATGATAATCCTGGTCAGTTCGAAATTACAAGTTCTGGAATTTACTATTTACTCTTTAGAACAGGAGGACAAACTTATGGCACCAGTGGTGTAGTTATCGATAACATGACATTAGTGAAAATATAGTTAGGCATAAAGCTTATAAGAGGTTTATGGTAACTATTAGTTAGTTTTAGTTTAGTTTGTTAATGTGTATTCTACTGGTTGGATTAAACAATCAGTAGAGCACATTAAAAGTAACCGTTATTCTTTCAGATTAAAAAATGGGCTCTAAGTTGAAAGGAGTGGGTTATTTTTTAAAAGTGTATGGCTTTACGATAGGATTAATATTTAGATGACCTAAGAAGATTTTACGTAAAAAATGTCCCGATAGCTATACGGGAGAAGCGAAGGGCTAATCAAAAATCGTCGGAATAAAATAGTCCATAAATAACCAAGAACATGATGTTTATCAAATGGTTCAAAAAAATCAGGGCACTTTATTTTTGTGCCGTAGCAAAAGAAATTTTTAGTAAAAGCTTCTTAAGTCTTGATTTTTTTGGTTCGTTTTTTCATCAAGGAAAAAATGAACATATATATTTTATCCAGTATAAACAGCTTAGGGCCAAAAAATTAAAAAATACAATAAAGATATTATGAAAAAATACTTGCTTTTAACGGGCTTGCTATTAACAACAACATTAAGTTGGGGTCAAGGGCTAAAAGCCGAAGGTAAAAAAATAGTCAATTCAAATGGTGAAGAAGTTCTTTTAAGAGGCTATGGTCTTGGTGGCTGGCAAATCATGGAAGGTTACATGATGCAGACTTCTGGTTTTGCAGGTGCACAACATGAGATAAAAGCGAGGCTGGTTGATTTAATGGGAGATACCAATACCGAAACCTTTTTTGAAAAATGGCGGGAAAATCATTTTACGCAGCGCGATGTAGATTCTTTGGCAGCTTGGGGATTCAATAGTATTCGTATCCCAATGCATTACAATTTGTTTACACTTCCCATTGAAGAAGAACCAATTGCAGGCGAAAACACATGGATTGAAACAGGTTTTGAACTAATTGATAACGTACTGGCTTGGGCTGCGCCTCATAACATTTATGTGATTTTGGATATGCACGCTACACCCGGTGGCCAAGGTGCCGCTTCACCAGAAATTAACGACTATAACCCTGCATATCCATCATTATGGGAAAGTCAGGAAAACAGGGATAAGCTTGTGGCATTATGGACCAGAATTGCTGATAGATATAAAGAGAATGAATGGATAGGAGGCTATGATCTCATCAATGAAACCCATTGGGACCTAGGACCTCAAAATGCGCTATTAAGAGAAATATACGAAGATATCACAGAAGGTATAAGAGGTGTAGGCGATGAACATATTTTGTATATAGAGGGGAATTCCTATGCCAATGACCATACAGGCTTAACACCGCCTTGGGATGATAATTTGGTCTATAGTTTTCATAAATATTGGAATACGAACAATCCCGGAGACCTTGATTGGATATTACCATTAAGCGAAGAATACAATGTGCCGCTTTGGATGGGCGAATCAGGAGAAAACTCCAACACTTGGTACACAGATGCAGTGTCCTTATTTGAAAACAATAACATTGGTTGGGCTTGGTGGGCCATGCGTAAAATTGGTAATGTAAATAGCCCTTACGCTATTGATATTAATCCAGGTTATCAGGATATTTTAGATTACTGGCAAGGCAACGGTCCCCAACCAAGTGCAACAGAGGCTTTTAATAGCATGATGGAACTCGCAGATAATCTGTTGGTAGATAACAGCAGGTATAGAAAAGACGTGCCTGATGCATTAATAAGACAAGTGCAAACTGATGAAACTATTCCTTATAACGGAACACCAACGGCAATTCCAGGAGTGGTTTACATGGCAGACTTTGATTTAGGAAAAAATAATTTCGCATATTACGATACTGTTGTTGCTAACTATCATGTATCGACCGGTGAGTTTCAAGCATGGAACAGTGGATGGTCATACCGTAATGATGGTGTCGATATTGAAAAAAATACAGACAATGTTAATAGTAATGGCTTTCATGTAGGTTTTGTTGAGCAAGGGGAATGGATCAAATATACCGTTGAGGTAGATGAAACTGCTGCATATAAAGCAAACGTTAGATTGGCGACCCAAGAAACTGGAGGAGAATTCTTCCTTTCCATCGATGATCAGGAAGTTTCCACGATTCAAACAGTAAGTTCAACAGGAGGTTGGTCTACATTTAGTACCATCGAGGTTTTAGATATTATACTTGAAGAAGGTGAACACGCTTTAAAATTGCACTTCAGTAATAATGTTCCTTTTAATATAAGCAGTATTGAATTTGAAAAAACAGGCACCGTTGATGCACTCGAATTAACTGCCTTAAATGGTAAAACGGGTGAAAATGAAAAATCTATTGAGATAGCTATTAGTGAAACTTTATTGGCAACATCACTTGATGGAACTTTAGGTCAGTTTACAGTACTTGTTAATGGTGAAGAAAGGGTCATAACATCGGTTGATGAAAACCCTTTAAAGGATAGAACCTTTATACTCACTTTAGATAAATATTTGATTAAAAGCGATGACATTACAGTAAGTTACTCGGGCACGTCAATTCAATCGCAGTCAGCTAAAACACTGAATACATTTACAGATTTACCCATTAATAACGAGTCGCCAGACCGTGTAATAATACCTGGGTTAATTGAGGTGGAAGACTATGATTATATGATTGGTATGGCACTGGAAGATACGACTGATGAAGGTGCAGGTAAAAACTTAGGATTTACCGATTCTGGAGACTATGCGGACTATTCCATTTTCGTTCCTCAATCCGGTAATTACGGTATTAAATTTAGAGTAGCTGGATTTAGCGAAGGACAAATAGGTTTGTATTCAGTTGATGAAAATGACGTTGAAACAGAGTTAGTGGTTGTAAATACTGTTATTACAGGCGGCTGGCAAACTTGGGAAACCGTTGGTGATAATTTATTTATCGAAGCAGGTATCCATAAATTAAGAATGCGGATTTTAGCTGGAGGCTTTAACTTTAACTGGATGGCCTTTGATAATCCCGATAGCGATAAAGATGGTGTTTTAGATGCAGATGATTTGTGTCCCAATACACCAGAAAACACTACTGTTGATGTATCAGGATGCGAAATATTTTCTTTACCCGCAGATAATTATGTGTTGACCATTTCTAGTGAAACCTGTAGATCTCAAAACAATGGAAGTATAAGCATACTGGCCATAGAAAATTATAATTATTCGGTAACACTTTCAGGCGATGGCTTTTCAGAAACAAAAACATTTACTTCAGAAGTTGGATTTGATGATTTATCGGCAGGAACTTATAATTTATGTATAACTATTATTGGGGTATCAAATTATGAACAATGCTATACAATAGTTATTACAGAACCTGATGAATTATCAGTTTCAACAGGGAAAAGTAGTAACACTAAAACAGGCAAGAGTGCCAACAGTAAAAACATAACAGTCTCATTAGATGGTGGAGAATTATATTATGTAAGCCTAAATAATAAAGTCACAATTACAAGTGAAAGTGAAATTGAGTTAGAATTAGCTCAAGGTGTAAATAATTTAAGTGTTAAAACCAATAAAGATTGTCAAGGGGTTTATAACGAAACTATTATGTTTAATAGTCAACCTGTTGTCTTTCCTAATCCGGTAAAAAACAACACAATACAGGTTAGTTCTGTTGATTTTTACGAAACCCAAGTACCCGTTGAAATTTATGATTTAACAGGAAAATTACTGTTTTCTAAAACATTTCACGCAACAACTAATCAGTTAAAAATTGATGTATCGAGTATCCCAAAAGGCATTTACTTATTAAAAATAGCATCAAAAGAGAATACATTTAACTATAAAATTATAAAATAATGAATCCATTCAAAAAAATAATTCCGCTATGTTTACTAGCAATAACTAGTGCTACTTCATGCAGTAGTGACGATAAACAAGCCGATGGTATTGTTGAAGGTTTGCCTAGTGCAGCAACCCTTATATTTCCAGAAAACAATAAAGAATGCAACGAAGGTATAATAGTTTCAGATACTGAAACAGATGTGCTGTTTGAATGGGAAGCAGCAGAAAATACGAGTTCTTACATATTAACACTTACCAATTTGAATGATGGCACTTCAAGAGAGATTAAAACCGTTGCCAATGAGTTTTTAATTCGGATTTTAAGGGGAACACCCTATTCTTGGGTTGTAAAATCTAAAGCTATTAGCGGTACTGCCACCGCTGATAGCGAAACCTGGAAGTTTTATAATGCCGGTTTGCCAGAAGAAAGTTATCCACCATTTCCAGCCGAAGTAATAAGCCCACAAATGGGAGCAAGTGTGGACGAAGGAACTGTTTTGTTACAATGGGAAGCGACAGATATTGATAATGATATTGCATCTTATACTATTTTATTGGACACCATCAGTGCACCAACTACAGAAGTTGGAAAACCAACCGTAAATAGCTTAAATGTAACCGTTAGCCCTGGGCAAATATATTACTGGAAAGTTATTACTACCGATGAAAGCGGAAATGAGTCTCACTCTCAAACTTTTCAATTTAGAGTAAACTAAACTAGATAAAACCCTTAATCATGATAAAAACACATTATAACCATTTACTATGCTGCTTATTAATCGGAATTCTTACAATAGCCTGTAAAAATGGGAAAAAAGAATATTCAAATAAAATAGAAACATCTACTGGTTGGAACGTAGATTTTCTAGATGATTTTAATACTTTTAATCCAGATAATTGGCAAGACCAACGCATTTGGGTAAATGATGAAACACATTGTTATGTGCCTGATGGCGAATTTGGCACACGAGAAGTAAGTAATGGTAAGTTAAAGCTAAAAGTTGTTAATATTGGGGAGAAACGTCCTTGTGATAATTTTGATAAACAAGGTAAACAACATCCAGATACCGAGTATGTGGCTGGCAGAATAGCTTCAAAAAACAAAAAGGAATTCATAAAAGGCAAATGGACTGCAAGATTGAAATTATCAAGCAATGGAGAAGCCAGTATGTTTCCAGCATGGTGGTTGTTAGGCGCACAAAACAACGAACCACCCGTACAAGAAGCTGATGAAAATATTTGTTGGCCCTTAACTGGGTCTGGAGAAATTGATATATTTGAACACCATGGCGACCATCAAAAAAATAATTTTACCACGGGTGCTATTAAAAGTTTAGGTGAATGTGGTCAAGGAGACTGGTGGAGTTTACGCAAAGGCTTTGATGCTACGTTGAACGAGTATCATGAATACTCTGTTGAGTGGGAAGGTAGCGACCTTGTTTATAGACTTGACGGTAAAGAAATATACCGTAATGTTGGAGAAGGGGACAAATACCCTGAACCCATGTTTGCGATTTTAAACTATGCTAAAATAACAGATTCACCAATGACCGGCGAATGGGTCATGGAAGTAGATTGGGTAAAACACGAATACCGAAAATAAAAAAAGAAAACATAAAAGACCCATAACCATGAAATATATTTTTTTTTCAGCAATTTTTATTCTGGCCTTAACTTTATCATGCACAGAAACTAAATCGAAAACAGAAAAAGACAATACAGAAGTTAATACCATTGCACCTGTTAAAACATATAAGAACAAAAAACTTCAAGTTTATACAACAGCAAAAGATACAGAGCTCAGATTAACAAAAACAGGAGAGTACACTTTTCAAAAACAAATACAACCCTTAGAAACAGACGTTGCTGTATTTGTAAATCCAAAAAAGACATTTCAAAAATTTCTAGGCATTGGAGGAGCTATAACTGATGCTTCCGCAGAAGTATTTGCAACATTAAGTGAAGAAAAACAAGATCAATTTTTACAAGCATACTTTGGGAAAGATGGTATAGGCTATAATGTGATTAGAACCAATATACACAGTTGCGATTTTAGTTCAGCAAGCTATACCTACATTGAAGAAGGTGATGCCCAATTAAAAACATTTTCTATAGAAATAGATAGACAATATAGAATACCTATGATTAAAAGAGCAGCTGCTTTAATAAAAGATAATTTGGTTTTTTATGCGAGTCCATGGAGCCCACCTGCCTTTATGAAAACAAACAATAATATGTTGTATGGTGGAAAACTACTTCCAAAGTATTATCAATCTTGGGCGAATTACTATGTAAAATTTATTAAAGCTTATGAAGCAGAAGGCCTTCCTATTTGGGGAGTAACCATACAAAATGAGCCCATGGCAGTTCAAATTTGGGAGTCCTGTATTTACACTGCTGAAGAAGAACGCGATTTTTTAAAAAACCATTTAGGGCCAACATTTGAAAAAGAAGGATTAAAAGATAAAAACATTGTTGTTTGGGACCATAATAGAGATTTAATCTCGCATCGCGCAAACACTATTTTTGAAGACCCCGAAGCAGCAAAATACGCTTGGGGCATCGGTTTTCATTGGTATGAAACTTGGACAGGTGGTGAGCCTAAGTTCGATAATCTTAAAAATATTCAAGAATCTTTTCCCACCAAAAACTTATTGTTTACCGAAGGAACTAACGAAAAATTTGATCCTAAAAAATACCATTTCTGGCCAAATGCAGAGCGTTATGGGAATTCTATGATTAATGATTTTAACAGTGGAACTGTAGGTTGGACCGATTGGAATATCTTATTGAATGAAAAAGGAGGGCCAAACCACGTTGGCAACTTCTGTTTTGCTCCAGTACATGCAGACACGCAAACAGGAGAATTAATTTATACACCTGCTTATTATTACATTGGCCATTTTTCTAAATTTATAAGACCTGGAGCTAAACGAATAAGTACAACCACAAGTAGAAGCACTCTTGAAAGCACATCATTTAGAAATAAAGATGGTAAAATTGTTACTGTGGTTATGAATAAAACAGAGAAACCAATAGCTTATAAACTTATTGTAAGTGACAGTGAGGTTCTACTAGAATTAGAACCACGTGCCATACAATCCATAATATATTAGTATTTAAGTTTATAAAACCCACATGTTATGAATAAATCATACACCATTTTTATAAGTTTTATAGTAGCCTTAGGAGGTTTTCTTTTAGGCTTTGATAGTGCCGTAATTTCTGGAGCTGTAGGTGGAATTACAGTGTATTTCAATATGTCCGATTGGGAATTGGGGTTTTCTGTGGGTTGTGTCATTTTTGGTGCTATGGCTGGTAATATTACGGCAGGCCCTTTAAGCGACAAATTTGGGAGAAAGAAAGTGCTTATCATAACAGCCATATTATTTACGGTTTCGGCAACATGGTCAGCTTTAGCCACAGGATATACCGAGTTCGTTATTGCCAGAATTATTGGAGGCATCGGTATTGGAGGCGCCATTTTAATAGCGCCTATTTACATTGCCGAAGTTGCACCGCCAAAATTAAGAGGAAGCTTGGTGTCTCTTAATCAACTTAATATCGTTATTGGGATATCGGTAGCTTATTTTTCCAACTATTTTTTAAAGGATTTAGAAGGCGAAAGCTGGAGATGGATGCTAGGGGTTGAAGCAATTCCTGCATTTGTTTATTTTTTAGCATTGTTCACCGTTCCAAGAAGCCCAAGATGGTTGATACAAAGATTGAATTTAGTTAAAGTAGCAGAAAAGACTTTAATTAAAATAGGGGGTAAAGATTATGCATTGTCCACCATAAATGAAATTCAACGAGGCATTGCAAAGAAAGAGGTCAAAGGGACGTTTTCTGATTTATTCAGTAATAGGATGCGAACCATAATAATTATTGCATTTGGGATTGCATTTTTTCAGCAAATAACTGGTATTAACGCTATTTTTTACTACGCACCAACCATTTTTGAACAAGCTGGTGGAAGCACAGACTCTTCATTTTTACAAGCTATTGTTGTTGGTCTTACGAATTTAGTATTTACGCTTGTGGCCATTAGGCTTATAGACCGATTAGGAAGAAAACCCCTTTTAATAATTGGTACGGCAACTATGGCCATTGCATTATCAATGGCTACTTTAGCTTTTAATAATGCCTCATACGATATTAATAATGAAACCATAGAAAAAGTTGGAAGTGCTGAAATTAAAACAGCAATTAAAAGCCTTAATGGCATGTCATTTCATTCTCAAAAAGAATTATTTGGTAATCTTGAACCATTATTGAGTGAGGGTGATTTACATGAATTTAAGAGAAACGGAGTTAAAAGCTTTATATCTATTAATGCAACATTAGTGCTTATAGCAATTTTGCTATATGTTGCAGCATTCGCAATTTCATTGGGGCCAGTAATGTGGACGTTATTATCAGAAATATTTCCCGGCAATATCAAAGGAATAGCGATCTCTGTAGTTGGTTTTTTTAATTCACTGGTAAGCTATACGGTCACCCAATTTTTCCCTTGGGAATTAACAAATTTAGGACCAACGCTAACATTTGCAATTTATGCAGGAATGGCAGTTTTATCTTTATTATTTGTGATGAAATTTGTTATTGAAACCAAAGGAAAAAGTTTAGAGGAAGTTGAGGAACTACTGATACGCAATTAAAATAGTGTACATGTTTATTGTTTTTAGATTTATAAAATGAACAAAAGCGCTTTTGTTTTCCCTTAGAGGATGATGGAAATAAAAGTAAAAAATGTGACTATTGAAAGAAGAAAAAAACTCAATTAGTTATTCACAAGTAATTGATAGGAAACAGATTAAATCAAATTATTATAAATGATATCGAGTGTAATCACCCTTAATTTTATTTAGGTTCATTTAATGCCACATTGCACTAATCTAAATAGTAGTCAAATATTCGCTTTAGTGGAAGATTATAGGGTTATTAACAATTGAAACCGAAGGAATAAAAAAAAATGAGTTACCAAAAGGCAGATTTTTATATATGGATTATCCTAAATTAAGACTAGCAATAATTATAATTCTTGCTATTTTAATGGGGGTTTCTGGACATCAAACACTTCAAAAACTACGTGTAGATAATTCGCTTTCCATCTGGTTTTTAGAAGGCAATCCTAGTTATAAAGCATACATTGATTTTCAGGAAGAATTCGGTTCAGATGAAATTTTCATTGTTATGCTTCCTGTTGAAAATGCTATTGGAGAAGCAGAAATAGAGCAATTAAATACCTTACACAAACGTATTGAAGCGTTTTGACAAGTAGGTTTATTTTACTATTTCAAGTGATACAATGGTGTTCTTTTTCAATTCAGAAGGGTTTTCAAAAAACAAAATAGTTCCATTGTAATCGACTTCAATTAAATAATGGTTGCCTTTAAAATAGTTTTTAATCACAGTCGCTTTTAGGTTTGATTTTTCAACCAATTTTAATTGATGGGCATAGACAATCTTGTTATTAATACGATTGAATTCCTCAAAAAATGAAGCAATCAAAGCTGTTTTAGGATTTTGGTATAAGTTTTCTGGGGTATCGTTGGCTTCAATTTTTTGGTTATTTAATAATAACATACGGTCTGAAAACCCCATAACATCCGCTTTATCGTGTGTGGCGACAATGCAAGTAATGTTTTTTTCTTTTAGATATTTAAATAAACTTCGTCGTAAAGATTGTTTTTTAAAATTATCAATGTGGCTAAAAGGCTCATCCAATAAAAGAATTTCAGGTTGTTTTGCAATGGCTTTAGCTAAGGCTACACGCTGTTTTTGGCCACCGCTTAAAAGTTTGACTTTCGTGTCTGCAAAGTTGTTTAGCTCAACGACATCTAAGAGTTCTTTAATACGTTCTTTTTTTTCTTTGGGATAAAAATTTGAAAGAAATGCACCCATGTTTTCTGCTACGGTAATAAATGGCATCAAATCGAATTCTTGAGCCACATATTTCATATATTCTGGACCAATTATAAGATTATATTTTGGGCCTAAAATTTCTTTGTCTTTCCAAAAAATTTTGCCTTTTTTTAAATCGTATTCGCCATATAAAAGCTTAAGCAATGTGCTTTTTCCCGAGCCACTTTCACCAATAATAGCGATGTTTTCACCTTGATTAACATTAAAAGAGAGGTTTTTTAAAACAGGTGTTTTATTGTATGAAAAAGAGAGGTTTTTTATGTTTAGCATATTGTAAATATAAGAAGACCTCACAGGTTTTAAAAACCTGTGAGGTCTAAAATATAGTTTATAATTTCTTAATTTTTAAAGTTTTCGGTTTTACTTGGTAACACATCAAACCCCATATTAAATAATGTAAATCCAAAAATATCAGCATATTGTTCAATAATTTTACTAACAGGAGTTCCAGCACCATGACCTGCATCGGTTTCTATTCTTATTAATATGGGGTTTGTTCCTGTTTGTTTGTTTTGCAATTCAGCAGCAAATTTAAAACTGTGCGCAGGTACCACACGGTCGTCATGATCGCCAGTTGTAATTAAAGTAGCTGGATATTCAACACCCTCTTTTACATTGTGAATAGGCGAATATCCTTTTAAATATTCAAACATGGCTTTGCTATCTTCGGAAGTTCCATAATCATAAGCCCAACCTGCACCAGAAGTAAAGGTATGGTAGCGCAGCATATCTAAAACACCAACGGCAGGAAGTGCTACTTTTGCCAAATCCGGACGTTGTGTCATTACGGCACCAACTAATAAGCCGCCATTTGAACCCCCTCTTAAGGCTAAAAATTCTGAGGACGTATAATTATTTTCAATTACATATTCTGCAGCAGCTATAAAGTCATCAAATACATTTTGCTTTTGCATTTTCGTTCCTGCGTCATGCCATTTTTTACCATACTCACCACCGCCACGTAAATTGGGTACGGCTAATATGCCCCCTTGTTCCATCCAAACGGCATTTGTAATACTAAATGAAGGCGTTAAACTAATATTGAATCCGCCATAACCATAAAGGATTGTTGGATTTTTACCATTGCGTTCAAGTCCTTTTTTGTGAGTAATTATCATTGGGACTTTTGTACCATATTTTGAAGAATAAAACACCTGATGACTTTCATATTCGTCTTCATTAAATTTTATAGCAGGTTTTCTGTACAATTCAATTTTACCAGTATCAACATTGTATTTATAAATACTTGTTGGCGTATAATAATTTGTAAATGAAAAATAATCTGTTTTTTCTTCTTTTTTTCCTCCAAATCCATTGGCAGAACCTAATCCGGGAAGGGCTATATCCCTAATCAATTTTCCATTATAATCATATTGTTTTACTTTAGAAATAGCATCAATCATATAATGTGCAATAAAATATCCACCGCTTGTAGTAGGTGTTAAAACATAGTCTGTTTCTGGCAGAAAATCTTTCCAATATTCTGGTGTTGGGTTCGCAGCATCAACGGTTACTATCTTTTTATTAGGGGCATTTAAATTAGTTACAAGAAAAAGTTTGCTTCCTTCATTTTCAATAATGTAAGTATCGCTATTCGTATGATTTAAAATGCTAATGAATTCACTATTAGGAACAGATAAATCTTTTATAAACAGCTTGTTACCCGAAGTAGAAATACGTGGCGTGATTACCAAATATCTATCATCTTCGGTAACAGATCCATAAATATATCTATGTTTTTCTTCTGGTGTTCCACCAAAAATTAACGAATCCTCTTTTTGAGGCGTACCTAGTTTGTGATAATAGACTTTATGTTGATCTGTTTTTGCCGACAATTCGCTACCTTCTGGCTTGTCGTAACTAGAATAATAAAACCCTTCATTTTTATACCATGATATTTGACCAAATTTTGCATCAATTATGGTGTCTTCAATTATGGTTTTGGTTTCTGCATTCATAACAAGAATTTTTCTCCAATCGCTTCCACCTTCAGATATTGAATAAGCGGCTATTTTCCCATTTTTTGAAAAGCTTAAAGCACCCAGTGACACAGTACCGTCTTCAGAAAACGTATTGGGGTCTAGAAAAACTTCAGCATCAGTATTATCTTTTTTTCTATATACGACGCTTTGATCTTGTAGACCTTTATTTTTATAAAAATAGGCATAATCACCTTCTTTAAATGGTGCACTGATTTTTTCGTAATCCCATATTTCAGACAAGCGTTCTTTTAATTCATCTTTAAAAGGAATTTGCTCTAAATATGAATACGTGTTTTGGTTTTGGTCTTTTACCCAAGCTTCAGTTTCATCACTTCTATCATCCTCTAACCAACGATAAGGGTCTTTTACTTCTACACCAAAATAAGTGTCTATGGTATCTACAGTTTTTGTTTCAGGGTAATTCACGGGAATAATATTTGATTTCGTATTTTCTTTTTTGCAAGCAGTTAAAACAATTATACTAAACAAACTGAGTATTATTTTTTTCATGATTAATACATTAAAAGGACTCAAAAATAAACAAAAAAGCTCCTTCATTTTAATGAAGAAGCTTAAAGTTTAATAGTTTAGTTAATTAAGTGTTACACTAAATTATTTTCAACTAAATACTCAGCAATTTGAATGGTGTTTGTTGCGGCGCCTTTTCGTAAGTTGTCTGCCACTATCCACATATTTAAAGTGTTAGGTTGTGTTTCATCCCTACGAATTCGTCCCACAAAAACCTCATCTTTATCATGGGCATAAATTGGCATAGGATAGGTGTTAGTATCTGTATTATCTTGCACAATTACACCAGAAGTTTCATGCAGCATTTTACGCACATCAGCTAAATTAAAATCGTTTTCAAACTCTACGTTAACAGATTCTGAGTGCCCGCCTGCTGTAGGAATACGAACCGCAGTAGCCGTTACAGAAAATGTTTTATCATTAAATATTTTTTGTGGCTCCCTTGCCAATTTCATTTCTTCCTTGGTGTAACCGTTCTCCATAAACACATCACAGTGTGGTAAAGCATTTCTACCAATTGGATAAGGATAGGCCATTTCGCCTTCAATACCAGCAATCTCGTTTTCTAATTGTTTTACAGCCTTTACACCAGTACCAGAAACGGATTGATAAGTTGATACCACAATACGTTTCATTTTATATTTTTTATGAAGCGGCGCCAATGCCATAACCAATTGAATGGTAGAACAGTTTGGGTTTGCTATAATTTTATCCTCTTTAGTTAATTCGTGCGCATTTATTTCTGGAACCACTAATTTTTTAGTGGGATCCATTCTCCAAGCCGATGAATTATCAACCACCGTAGTACCAACTTCAGCAAACTTAGGCGCCCATTCCATAGAGGTGTCCCCGCCAGCAGAAAAAATGGCGATTTGTGGTTTTGCAGCAACAGCATCAGCTAAACCAATAACGGTATATTCTTTATTTTTGAAGGTCAATTTTTTTCCAACAGAACGTTCAGAGGCTACCAATAATAATTCGGTAATGGGAAAATTACGTTCTTCCAATACTTTCAGCATCACCTCGCCAACCATACCTGTGGCACCAACTACAGCTACTCTCATTTTTTTAATTTTAAGGTTTTAATACCATTTGATAGGGCAAAACTAACTATTAATTCTTTTTTATAATCTAAAAAAAGCCCTCATTTTTAGAAAACAAGGGCTTTTTAACAACAAATAACACAGTGTTATTTATTTAACAAGCTGTTATTTTTTAAGCAGATCTCTAATTTCAGCAAGCAACTCTTCTTGAGATGGTCCCGCTGGTGCTTCAGGAGCTGGCTCTTCTTTCTTTTTCATTCTATTAACTCCTTTTACAACCAAGAACATGACAAAGGCAACAATAGTAAAATCGATAACATAGGTTAAAAATGTTCCGTATTCCAAATAAACTTCTCCAGCCATTTCTCCAGCATCATTCAATGCGCCATCTTTCAATTTATATTTTAAAGCTTTGAAGTCTGAATTGAATATCATACCAATTAATGGTGATACAATGCCTCCAGTAAAAGCAGTTACTACTTCTTTAAAAGCAGCACCCATTACAAAACCAACAGCAATGTCTATAAGGTTTCCCTTCATTGCAAATTCTTTAAATTCTTTAAGCATAATTTTACATTATTAGTTAGTGAACGCCTAAAGTAGCTAAAAAAGTTAAAATAACGTGAGTTCGAGATAATTATAAGGAACATATAGCTTAATGGAGTGTATTCCCTCCTTGAGGAGGG
>TARA_R110002033_G_scaffold2822_6_pt1 | contig 32319 bp, 25 predicted proteins | sample TARA_R110002033 | Tara Oceans TARA_R110002033 (sample SAMEA4397051) | marine metagenome | biome: Polar Biome; feature: [SRF] surface water layer (ENVO:00010504); material: water (ENVO:00002006), including particulate matter (ENVO:01000060) such as... | depth 5 m
TACTATATGCATGGTGGGTGCCGCCGGCAATATTCATAGAAATACCATACTCTAAAGCGTATTCACATCCTTTTATGGTTCCATCTGCAATTATACGCTCTCGTTCAACTAAATCTTCTGAAAGTGGAAAACCTATTTTTCGAGCCATTTTTGGCGAAATCATGATATTCAACAAATCGTAGAAATATTCTGGGTCATGAACTGCTACTATATGTTTATCATTGGGGATCTCAGGTTCAAAAAAATTGGCTTCTGTACAAGTGCCTTCATGTATTAATTGCTGTGGTAACAATTCATACTTCATCATCGGGAAACGATGCCCTTCTGGTAATGAATGTTTATATATAGGATGATAGGCTATTTTTAGCATCACCTGAATTATTTATGTAGTTTCAATTGAATTCTCTTTCGGGGAACATCAACTTCTAATACTTTTACAATAATTTGTTGATGAAGATGCACATGTTCATTTACATCTTTTACAAAAGAATCTGATAGGTTAGATACATGAATTAATCCGCTTTCTTTAATACCTATATCTACAAAGCATCCAAAATTGGTAATATTGTTTACAATACCAGGTAATAACTGCCCACTATGTAAGTCGGTAATAGATTTAATGTTTTGGTCAAATGTGAAAACCTTGGCTTTTTCACGACGGTCTAATCCTGGTTTTTCAAGTTCTGCACGTATGTCTTCTAAAGTGGGCAAACCAACATCTGTTGTACAATACTTCTGTAATTCTATCTCTTTAAGGACAGTTTTATTACCTATCAAAGATAGAATTTCTGTGCCAGTATCTTTCGCCATTTGCTTGACAATACTATAACTTTCTGGGTGTACGGCAGAATCATCTAACGGATTTTCAGCATCTTTAATACGTAAAAAAGCCGCCCCTTGTTCATATGCTTTTCCGCCTAAACGAGGTACATCCATTATTTCTTTTCTACTTTTAAAAGCACCTTTTTCTTTTCTTTGGGCAACTATATTTTCCGCCAATTTTGGACCAATACCAGAAACGTAACTTAATAGGGGAACACTAGCGGTATTAATATTTACGCCAACGGAATTTACACAACTTTCAACAACGGTATCTAGTGAAGTTTTCAATTTGGTTTGGTCAACATCATGTTGGTACTGCCCAACACCAATAGATTTTGGGTCAATTTTCACTAGTTCAGCAAGTGGGTCAGCCAAGCGTCGACCAATAGAAACTGCACCACGTACAGTTACATCGTAATTAGGAAATTCATCCCTAGCTATTTTAGATGCTGAATAGATAGAAGCTCCTGCTTCACTCACAATAAAAACTTCTACAGGAGTATTGAATATTACTTTCTTTACAATCTGCTCTGTTTCTCTTGAAGCCGTTCCATTACCAATAGCTATAGCTTCAATTTTATAAGCATTTGCTAATGAGCTTATTTTTTTTATAGCCCCACCAACATCATTTTGTGGCGCATGTGGATATATAGTTTCATTATGTACTAAATTTCCTTGGGCATCCAAACAAACTACCTTACAACCCGTTCTAAAGCCAGGGTCAATGGCAAGAATTCGCTTTTCACCTAATGGTGCTCCAAGTAATAATTGTCTTAAATTGTTTGAGAAAACACCAATGGCATCATCATCTGCTTTTTCTTTGGCAGCTTTTAGTAGTTCGTTAGATAAAGAAGGAAACAGTAGTCTTTTGTATGCGTCTGCAATTGCTAACTCAATTTGCTTTCCGCATGCATTATTAGTTTTTATAATTCTATTTTCAATACGATCCAATAATCTTTCGTCGTCTAACTCTATTTTTACTCGAATAAATTTTTCTGATTCAGCTCTTAAAATAGCTAATAATCTATGCGACGGACACTTGTTTAAAGGCTCGCTCCAATCAAAATAATCACGGAATTTTTGTGCTTTTTCATTGTCTTTTTTGGTGCCGATTACTTTGGTCGTTATAATAGCAAATCTTGATAATTGAGACCTAATAGATGCTCTTATATCTGTTAGTTCATTGATCCATTCAGAAATAATATGCCGGGCACCTTCTAGAGCATCATCTTCATTTTCTACATCTTTACTTAGGTATTTAGATGCAGTAAATTCGATATCATCATTTCGTTGTGCCATGATGATTTTTGCCAAAGGCTCTAATCCATTTTTACGAGCTACTTCTGCCTTGGTCTTTTTGCTCTTTTTAAATGGAAGGTAAAGATCTTCTAATTGCGTAAGATCTTCAGAACTTTGAAATTTCTGTTTTAGTTCTGGAGTTAATACTCCTTGTTCTTCCACAGCTTTTATAATGGCTTTTTTTCGTTTCTCTAATGCTTCAAATTGATCTTTAAACTGAACAATAGCACCTACTTGAACTTCATCTAGGTTGCCAGTGCGCTCTTTTCTGTATCGTGAAATAAAAGGAATTGTACAGTCAGCATTTAAGAGTTCAATAGTATTTTGAATTCCCTTTTCTGGGAGTTGGGTGTGCTTGAGTATATATCCAACAATTTGGGCCGAGTCCAATTTTGCCATGTGTATCGTAATATTTTTAGAGGGGGATTTAGTTTATTCCTTCCCCGTTGCCAACACTATCTTCATCAGGATTAACGAACACTAATTTTCCATCAGCATTTTCAGTCATTAAAATCATACCCTCACTATCAACACCACGAAGTGCACGAGGAGCTAGGTTGACTAAAACAGTAACCTTTTTACCAACTATTTCCTCTGGTTTAAAGCTTTCTGCAATACCAGAAACAATGGTTCTAATGTCTAAGCCTGTATCTACTTTTAAAACTAAAAGCTTTTTGGCCTTAGCCATTTTTTCGGCTTCTATAATAGTACCCACACGCATATCTAGTTTAGAAAAATCTTCGAATGTAATGGTATCCTTTTGTGGCATTAGTTTTTTATTTTCGTATTCATTAGCCTTTTTAGTGGCTTCCAATTTATCTAATTGAGTTTGTATTTCACTATCCTCAATTTTTCTAAATAATAGCTCTGCTTGATTTATTTGATGGTCGGCAGTTAGTAAGTTACTATTTGTTGCGACATCGTTCCAATCAAAACCTTTGTCTGCGCTTTGCGCTATGTTTAATATATTTTTAAGTTTACTAGATGTAAATGGTAAGAAAGGCTCACTTAAAACAGCTAAGCCTGCCGCTATTTGCAAAGCAACGTTCATAATCGTTTTTACACGTTCCTCATCTACTTTTATCACTTTCCATGGCTCTGCATCGGCTAAGTATTTATTACCTAAACGAGCCAAATTCATTAATTCTTGACCTGCTTCTCTAAAACGATAGCGCTCAATAGAACTGGATATTATATCTGGGTATTTGCCTAATTGTTCTAATGTTTCGGTATCTACATCAGATAAAGTTCCTGCTGCAGGTACTTTTCCATCATAATACTTATTAGTTAACACAACTACTCGGTTAATGAAATTACCTAATATTGCTACTAGTTCATTATTATTTCTAGCTTGAAAATCTTTCCAAGTAAAATCGTTATCCTTGGTTTCTGGTGCATTTGCAGTTAACGTATAACGTAACGAGTCTTGCATTTCTGGAAAATCCACTAAATACTCGTGTAACCAAACTGCCCAGTTTTTAGATGTAGATAGTTTATTTCCTTCTAGGTTTAAAAACTCATTTGCCGGTACGTTTTCTGGTAAAATGTAACTTCCTTCTGCCTTCAGCATAGATGGAAATATAATACAATGAAAAACAATATTATCCTTACCAATAAAATGAACCAATTTTGTGCTTTCGTCTTTCCAGTATGGTTCCCAATCTTTTCCTTCGCGGGCTGCCCATTCTTTGGTTGATGAAATATAACCTATAGGTGCATCGAACCAAACATATAATACTTTGCCTTCGCCACCCTCTACAGGTACTGGTATTCCCCAATCTAAATCTCTGGTAACGGCTCTTGGCTCTAATCCGCCATCAATCCATGATTTACATTGACCGTAAACGTTAGGTTTCCAATCGTCTTTATGTCCTTTTAGAATCCAATCGGTTAAAAATTCCTCATATCTATCTAAAGGTAAAAACCAGTGTTTTGTCTCTTTTGTTGTAGGTACAGTTCCTGTTATAGTAGATTTAGGATTAATTAAATCTGTCGCATTTAAACTTGAGCCACAATTTTCGCACTGATCGCCATATGCCTCTTCATTTCCACATTTTGGGCAGGTACCTATAACAAAACGGTCTGCCAAAAATTGCTGAGCCTTTTCATCATATAACTGCGCGGTGGTTTCTTCAATAAAATCACCTTTTTCATAAAGCTTAATAAAAAACTCTGAAGCAGTTTCATGATGTACAGGTGCAGAGGTTCTAGAATAGTTATCGAACGTAATACCGAAATCCACAAAAGATTGCTTAATAATTGCATGGTATTTATCAATAATATCTTTTGGAGTAACGCCCTCTTTTTTCGCTTTCATCGAAATGGCAACGCCATGTTCATCACTACCACAAACAAAGGCTACGTCTTTTCCTGTTAACCTTTGGTAACGGGCATAAATATCTGCAGGTACATAAACGCCAGCCAAATGACCAATATGTATAGGACCATTTGTGTATGGTAATGCTGCTGTAATAGTATATCTAGAGGGTGATTTAGTATCGGACATCAAAATAAATTAAGCTACAAAAATACTGAATTTGATGGGAGAATTACTAATTACTTGGTAATTGTAACTTGTTCGGAAAAGGAATTTGAGACAATATTTTAATGAAAACTGATGAAAGACAGCTTTATGGACGGGTAAATTATACTAAAACGAATTAAAAAATGTTCTATTGTAAGAAAATACTTATTTATTAACTAAAACATAGATATTATGGCTGTTGGTAATTCTAAAAAAAATTAAGCTTGATAATAGCTTGGAGAAGCTAGATGAAGCGATGAAAAGTTCAAGTACAAGTAAAGAGGATGTTGTACTTCTTTATAAGGATAAGAACCATAGGGTAAAAAAGGAATTGAGATTCGAATCTAAAATGAACAACTCTAAATTAGCATAATTAAAAAAGGTCCTATTCATTGAATAGGACCTTTTTTAATCGTGGGAAACAGATTAAGCTACCATCACAGATTTACTCATTTTTTGATTCTGTACATTAATACGATAAATGTACTTTCCTGTAGATAGTTGTTCGGGCATGCGCTCTCGTATATTTATTTCGGTAGAACCTTCAAACATCATTTCGTTAAAAACGGTGCCTACTTTCTGACCGAGAATATTAAAAAGTTGAATATCTACATGTGCCGAAAATGGCATTTCTAAATAGATATGTGGTGTACTGTCCGTAGGATAAAATGGTTTGTGAACAACGGCATTCAATAAATCTGGATTAAAAGGTGTTTCAGCTTCTTCTCCAGGTGGTACTGGTGGTGTAACCTCACCATCACTGTACACTATATCAGGAAATGCTTCGCCACTACAGCTAAAACCTAAATCTACTGGTACATATGGTTTATAATTCAATAAATGTGCTTCTACCAAGGGTACATCTACACAAAGCCATTCTGCAAGAACAGTAGCATAGAGATCTCTAAAATCCATTGTGTATTCTAAATTACCTCTACCATCTGGGTCATCTAGAGTTGGGTGGTCGCCAACAAAGGCACTACCATTTAAACCGGATCCAAAGAATAAGGTTGGCGTAGCTTTACCATGATCCGTACCATTTGATCCATTCTCGAAAATACGTCTACCAAATTCTGAAAAAGTCATACTCAATACTTTATCATCTTGTTGGGTAAAGGCTAAATCTTCATAGAAATTATTTACCGCTACAGATAAATTAGTCATTAGTTGAGCGTGAGCTTGCGGTTGATTACCATGAGTGTCAAAACCACCCATAGAAATCATAAAGACTTTTGTCCCTAAATTTCCTTTTATCAATCTGGCAATAAGTGCCAATTGACGTGCAAAGCTATTTTCTTGATATTCTACTTGATTTTGTCCACGTGTGTAAGCATCATGTATTACACCAGAATATTCATACGTAGTATTTGCAACCCCTCTTAAAAACTTAAGTTGGTCGCCATACATACAATCATTAAATAAGGTGTCTTCTAAACCGTAAACGACTCCAGATTCCGCTATTTCCTCTAATTGATCAATGTTTGAGGTAACAAATGCATAATTGGTTTCATCTCCTTGAAATACCAAACTTCCAAACTGACCAATTTGAATGGCAGCAGGCGCCGCTGGTGGATTTATCAAATAATCTGGGTACATATTTTCAAAATGTCTACCCATCCAACCAGTGTTTAAACCACTAAATCCTGTAGTTTCTATATCTGTATTGGCAAAAATATCTGAACCTGTAAAGTGAGATAAACTTTGTCCTTCATAACCTACACCGTGTACCGCTTTAAATTGACCTTCTTCCCACATAGGTGCTAAAGAATTCATGTAAGATGGAACTCCAAACTCATCGGTCAATTTTAAAACCTTACTTTCTGGGATGTAGATATTAGGTCTGGCATTGGCATAACTATCATATTGTTCAATAGGAATAACAGTGCTTAGTCCATCATTACCTCCAGAAAGGCGAATTAGAATTAAAATATTGTCTGTTTCAGCACCTGCGATAGCCGCCGATAGTGGTGATGGCGCAGAAGCTGATAACATGTTAGAACCTAGCATCATTGAGCCTGATCCAGCAATTCCCATTGCTTGTAAAAAAGAGCGTCTGCTCCATGTTTTATGTTCATCATCATGACCTTCATGTTGAAGACCTTTAAATGGGGAGTGGTGTGTATTGCACATAGCAGTAGGTGTTATTTTAATTGAAACTCTGGTTGTCTAGCTAAATATTGAAATAGGAGGTATACTTGAAAAGGACCTTGTTGCCAAGTGGCCAACGTCCAAGATTCTTGATTACCACCTTCATAGTAGACATCCTCTACATCGCTTCTAAATATGGTGAATGCTTTATTGTATTCTTCTTCGTTTAGAAGTCCTTTGGGGAGAATAAAATCTATAATAAGTCTTGCAACATCATCAGGATTTGAACTGGTTAAACCGGCATTTCCTGAAATATCTAGACCTAGTGTTCTAAACTGCTCATTGTCGGCCATATAGAATTCCTCTAAAATGCTTTCAATGGTAAGCCAACGCCCAATCATAAAATTGGTATTGATCCAAGACCTGTCTCTTTGCCAACCGGCAACATCAAAAGGTTCAAATATTTCTTGACTTAATAATGCGCTATAGTTTACCATTTCGGCAACATTGGTATTTGTATAGCTAAAACCTGATTCGTTTAGTGTATTAAAATAGAAATCTATAGGGCTCTTTATAATTACGCCGATAGCCTCATCGTCAAAAAAGTGTTGACTTTTAAATAGAAGTCTTAATACCGGTGCCAACTCAAAATTATTAGAAACAAATGTAGCAGCTAAACCATCAATGATCAACTGTGCATTATTTGCTTCGTCTTTTGAATCTGGGTGTACAAAGAACTCATACAATTTACGGCAGATGAATTCTGCAATTTCTGGTGCTCTTTGTTCAAAGAGAATATTTATAACATCGTCATAACCCCAGTTACCAGTTTGTCCTAAAATAGTTTTAGTACTGCCATCATGTTTAGTTGGGTCAAAAGCAACCGGAGAACATCCAATTTCACCACGTTCTACATAGCCACTTAGAGCTTTTGCGGTCTCAATGATATCTTCTTCAGTATAGCCGTTGCCTTCACCAAGTGTAAAGAGCTCATAAAGTTCACGGCCATAATTTTCATTAGGATTGTTACCGTTATTGTAAACACCATCTAAGTAATATAACATGGCATTCGTTAACCCAATTTCACTGGTAAAGGTTTTGAAATTGCCCAAAGCGTTACGTTGTAAGCAATCTATGTATTCGTATAAATAAGAATTACAGTTATATACGTCTAATTCCGTAACAAAATGATTGCTCCAGAAAAAGCTTAATCTATCACGTAAATTGTTATTCAACAAGCTATTGGCATACGCCAATTGAAACTCAGATTTCTGCTCTCTTTTTAGTTGATTGCTAGCATCGCTATCTGTCGGGTAATTGGCATTGGTCCAATTTGCCCAAGCAGGTGTAGCTATTCCTGGCATGCTTAAGGCTTCATCAACCAAGCTATCTACCAACGCAGCGGCAGATTGACCGGTAGCCTGGTTTATGGTGGCGACAGAGGCACTAAATCCTAATCGTCTGTAAAAATGTGATGCTCTTAGCTGATCTAGATTAGCTGTATACGGAGCAAGAGTAGAAGTATTACAATTAATGAAATATTCCATATCTTAAAATAGGCGTTTGTATTACGTTCGTAGAGTTGGGGCTTCTATGCTAAACGTCTCGAAATTTGGTATAGTATTTAAAACTATCTATTTTCGATAATCAGAAGTCAAATAACGAGATTTATTGGTAAAAAGGCGTTAAAATTCCAATATTTTCGATGAATTGCACAATTCACAAACAACATCATGGGAAAACACAATGAATTTGGAAAAGAAGGGGAACAGATAGCGGTTGATTTTCTCAAAAAGAACGGATATACAATTACGTATAAAAATTATAGATACCTGCAGGCCGAAATTGATATAATTGCAAGAAAGGGTGATATTTTGGCGATTGTTGAAGTTCGTTCAAGAAGTTCAGATTTTATAGAGAATATAGCTGAAACGGTTACCACAAAAAAAATTAAACTATTGGTTATGGCGGCAGACCACTATATAACGGATAATAATCTTGATGTTGAAGTGCGTTTTGATATTATTACCATCCTCAAAAATAAGAGTAAATTTGAGTTAGAACATTTAGAATCTGCCTTTTATCATTTCTGAGTAATCTACTAAAAGAGTAGATTTATTAAAAAACATTTTGTTTTATTTGTAACAAGTTGTTATATTTGCGCAACAACCATACAGTAAAATGAAAACAATATCATCAGTCGTTGAAGAGTACATTAAGAAAAAGCCATTTTTACAAAGTGCTCTAGCACAGGGTATCATCAATCTTACATCACTATCTAGGATAGTAAAACCAGAGATTGAGCATGAATTAGGTAAAGACATTCGTAATGGTGCAATCGTTATGGCATTGAAACGCCTATCTGATGATCTTGAATTTAGGGCAACCCATAAAATTTTAAAAGTTCTAAAAAATATAGGAGAGATAACTGTGCGTTCTTCATTAACGGATTATACTTTTTTAGCTTCGGATAAAATTTTGGTACATCAAGCTAAATTGCTAGAAGAAATCAATAACAATCAAGATGTTTTTTATACCTCTAGCCGTGGTGTAAATGAGATTAACATTGTAATAAGCAATGTGATGGATAAAACAGTTGAAAAACTGTTCAAGGATGAAAAATGCACTCAAAAAGCAGAAGAGCTTTCTTCTATAACGGTAAAGTTACCTGCTGAGAATGTTTCTGTGCCTGGTATCTATTACTTTATCTTTCAAAGATTAGCTTGGGAAGGTATTGTTCTTTACGAAGTAATATCTACAACTAATGAGTTTACCATTTTAGTAAATGACGAACAAGTAGATATGGCCTTTAAAACAATAAAGGATTTAAAATCTCTTTAGTTTTCTAGAAACTCTACTACTTCTTTATCAGATTCAGGTTTAGCTAAGAATCTTTTCTCACTGTCAAGAATAAAATAGGTAGGTGTGCTTTGAATGCCAAAAGTTTGTGCATAATCGCTCTCCCATCTGCCTAAAGCGATGGCGTGATTAAATGCCGGTAAAGTAGCAGATACTTTTTTCCAGTTAATGTTGTCATCTTCTAAGCCAACAGCTATTATTTTAAGGCCTTCGTAATCTTTCAATTCTTTATGAAGTTGAGGAAGTTCTTTAAGACAATGAGAACAGGTGCTGCTCCAAAAAACAAGCAAATAATTTTCAGCTTTCTCCATGGTCAAAAGTGAGTGTTTTTTGCCATTTGCTTCCCAGGTAATATCTGGGGATACAGCGCCTATTCTTAATCTAGATGCTATCTCAATCTCATCGACTAATTTTTGATTGTCATTAGCAAGTGCCGATTTCTTCAAATGGTTCTTGAAAATAAAATCTTGTACTGAGCCCATTTCATTGACCTCAGCAATTTCCCATAATTGATGAAGCGCCTTTACTTGAAAACCGTTAGGTGTGGTTTTAATGAAATCTGCAGTAGTTCTAATGTTTTTGTTAATTTCAATTTCTAGCTGCTCTTTTGTTTTTATGTCAGCAGGAAGTGCAGAGAAAACATAGCTAGCGAACTTATCGGTTAAGAAATTAGACCCTTGTAAAATAGGATCATTGATGTTTAGATTATCGAAATGATGCTGCTTCTTGTTTTTTAGAAAAGTTTCTAAATTTTCGAATTCAGTGGGTATGTAACTTCTATTTGCTTTAATAAATTTATGTGCTATGCTACTAGGATGTTCTTCTTCAAAATTGGTTTGTATCGTTTTTAGTTCTTTTAAAATTGCCCCATATTCTTTTTTAGAATCATTACCGGTCTCATAATATTCTAACAATCTATCTTGTGCTGCGGTTATTTTAGAAAAATATTCATGATACCATTTATTTTCTTCTGAATTAGTAATTGTCAATCCATTTTGAAGATTGAAATTAAATTTCACATCTTCTTTTTTATTGTAAATAACATCAATATAAAACTCATCTTGTGGTACGGCATATACTAATCTATACATACCCGCTTGTGCCGTAGCTGGCATTTCTAGTATAAAAGAACCTTCTTTTATAGCAGTATCAGTACTATAGCGTTCCCCGTTTGGTGTTAACTCATATGCTATAAGCCATTTAAAATCTTTTGGAGGAGAAAAATTTCCTGAGATTGATCCTTGTGCTAATATATTTAGGGAGGTAAGTAAAAGGCAAAAACTAGTTATAACTTTCATGATGATGTAAAAACAATTATCGGACCAACATTGATAGAATCGTTCAAATATTTTGGCTATTCTAATTCTGAAATTCCTTATTCATTAGTATTGGAGTGAAGTATATACTTTTCAATGAATAAAAGTAATAATCAAGAGGCAAATGAGGGCTTTAATTCTGAAAAGGTTATGATAATTCTTTTTCAATTCCCATGTGACTTAGTGCTTCAGATATTTTAATAAGTTCCTTTTCATGAACATAACCATCAGAAATGGCCACATCATCTAATAATTTAGCTAACTCTTTTTTCTTAGGTAAAGACATTAGTTTAATAATATTGAATGCTTTGTCTTTATCTAGATTACGAGCTTGACCTACAAAGAAACTATCAAAAGTAAAACGCTCCATTAATTGCGTAAGAAATCGCATTTCTGCCGGTGCCACTTTGCTATCGGCCAGAATAACGTAATCAACCATTTTCACGACGGCTAATTTCTCTTCTTTTGTAAAACCTATTATACTACTCATTACTCTGTTTCTTCTCCTAACCCAATGTTTATGAATGTTTCTATGATAAGATCCATTTCTTTTTTATGGACAGCCCCATCTGCAATTGCAACTTCATCTAGAATATCTGCCAAAGCTTTCTTTTGTTCGTGCGGTAAATTGTAAAGAGTAACTATTGCATTGTCATAATCTAGCAACTTTGCGCGCTCTAAGAATGCGTCGTCAAAACCAATTGTACTTTTTAGTTTGTTCAATGTTTCTAACTCAGCGGGGTGAACTTTACCATCTGCCTTTATAACTTCATAAATCATCTTAACAAAGGCTGCTTTTACAAACTCTTCAAACTCCATGCTTTTTATTTTGGAGTTGAAAGATAAGGAAAAGGACAGTACTTTTAAATAACTCTTTAAATGAGTTTCTCTGCAATATTAAAAATTAACAGCTAAAATCATTAAAATGGGTATGGACCATAAACTGCATCTCTAAATTGTTTGTGCAAACCTATTTGATCATATGGAAATAACTGTACAAACATAACGGCAGTTAACTCATTTACCGGGTCGACCCAAAATAAGGTAGAGGCAGCTCCATCCCAATAAAATTCACCTACTACACCATGGTTTTCTTCTGGGGTTTTTGGTGGTGCTACACGAACGGCAAAGTCAATACCAAAACCTACCTGCCCTTTAGTTGGTAACCATGAACGTTCTGTAATACTATCTGCCAATTGGTTGGTAGCCATTAATTTTATAGTTTCTGGTTTAAGAATTTGCACAGTATCTAAACTACCTTCGTGTACAAGCATTTGGGCAAAACGCATATAATTATCTAAAGTAGAAGTAAGACCAGAACCGCCACGTGTTAATGGCCAATGTTCTGTATAATTGCTGTATGTTATTGTGTCTTGTACTAATACACCTTCATCTTTTCTAATGTATAGTTTGGCGAACCGGTCTCTATCTTCTTCAGGAATATAATATCTGGTCTCGTTCATCTCAAGAGGACTTAGCACATGTTTTTGTACATATTCGCCATAAGGTTTTCCGGAAATTCTTTCAACCAGTAAAGCTTGCACATCTACACTTGGTCCATATTCCCATTGAGTACCAGGCTGAAACCATAAAGGAACTTCTCCCATTTTTTTTCCCATTTGGGTAAGGGTGTTTTCTCGGTTCATTGCGTCTGCATCCTTAAATAGCTTGCTTAAGCCAGGTATGTCATCTCTATTGGGGAAACCTGCAGTATGTCTTGTAATATCTCTAATAGTTATTTCTCTATGTAACGGTTCGGTTAACACATTTCCTTTAGCATCTACCCCTGTGTAAACGGTCATATTTGTAAATTCAGGAATATACTTAGAAATTGGTTCGTCTAACTTAAATTTACCTTCTTCATATAGAGTCATCAAAGCAGTGCCTGTAATAGGCTTAGTCATAGAATAGATTTGAACAATCGTATTCCTGTCCATCGGTTTATTTGCAGCAATGTCTGCGTAACCAAATGCATTGTAATATACTTCTTCTCCTTTTTCGAATATTAGTGCAGAAACACCAGCTATGTTTTTTGCATCTACAAAACTTTTAAGAACAGAATCTATTCGAGCCTTTGCAGTTGTTGTAATTATTTCTGGTTCTACAACGGCCTCTTTTTTTGCAGATTCTTTGCATGAGGTTACAATTAAAAGTAGCGTAAAGTAATAAAGTAATTTTTTCATGATTGTTAGGTTGATATGAGTGTTTTGAAAGTACGAAAATAAAATAAGCGAGATTAAGTCTAGTTTTACAATTGAAGTACTTGTTCCCATATTTTAGAATTTACCATCATGCCTTCTTTTTGATTTTTTAATCTAGTAGAGAGGGTTCGTTCTCCTGGGTAAAAGGTTTTATTACCCATTTTCATTGGTGGACCATCATGGGTGAATTGGATAATCTCGTTCAATAAGTTTTCTTGGATTTCGGCATCTGAAAAAGTTGATGGGTCTATACACATAAACACTTGTGATAATGCGGTCTCATTTTTTTTCAGTCCAATTTTATAAGTAGAATTACCCGCAGAAAGTAAAGTTGCCAGCATATCTAAAATCATAGAAAGGGCAGATCCTTTCCAATATCCTACAGGTAATGCTCTACCAGAATTCATAATGTCTTTAGGATTCTTACTCAATTGATTATTAGAATCCCATCCACCATTAAAAGGAAGCTCTTCGTTTTTTAAATCTAAACTTTGCATTTTCCCGAATGAAAATTGAGATAATGCCATGTCTAATACTACATGTCCTTCTTTTCTAGGTATGGAAATCACTAAGGGATTATTACCAATTCTATTTTCTTGACCGCCCCAAGCTGGCATATTGGGAATTGTATTGGTGAACATAATAGAAATGCAACCTTGTTCTGCAGCTCGCCAACCGTAGGTGCCACCACGCATCCAATGATTAGTATTTCTAAGCGCAACTAAACCCATACCATTTGCCTTTGCCAAATCAATTGCTCTATCGGTACATTTTAAGGCATTTAATATCCCTGAGCCTAAGTTTCCATCCCAGCGTTCTATACTGCCCATAGAAGTTACTTTACCTGCTATAGCATCTATATCTATTAAACCTTTGTTGATGTAGTCTATAAAAACTGGAACTCTATTAATACCATGCGAGTAAATACCATCTATGGTACTTTCTGTGTGAATTTTAGCAAGTGTTTCTGCTTGTACTTTAGAGAAGGAATATTTAAGGAACAATTTGGATAGAACCAATTTCATTTCCTCAGATGAAACTTTGATTTCGCTCAAAACGATGTATTTATATTAATAACAACCGTAAGATACGCAAGAAGTTTTTGCTTTAAAACTTAAATGGACTTATGCTTTTTTGAAATACCGATTTCCGAAAAAACGTGTCTAATTATATTGTTTTCTTTTTCATGATAATGACCATCTGAAACTGCGACATCCTCTAAAATTTCAGCCAACTTGCATTTCTTCTCTTCAGACATGTCTTTTAAAATATTTGTGCTTTGTTCAATATCAATAGCACGTGCCTGAATCATAAAATTACTATCAAAATCTATTACGGACATTAATTTGCTTAAAGCGTTAATCTCGCCTTTATGAACTTCACCATCAGCTACAATTACAGAATCTATTAAATGGACCATTGCCAGTTTTTCTGATATTTCAAATTCCATATTACGCATTTGTTTTTTCTTTTGTTTCAAACGGCTTTAAAGCCAAATATGCTCTATCGGCAGAATGTATGCCTTCAAAAACTAATAATAACCTTAACCCATTGCGAGTCTTTTTTTCTTTAATCTTACATTGCTGTGCATGAGATTGTACATATTGCAATACTCTAGTAAAAGTTGATGTCTGGTAAAATTCTGATTGTTGGTCGCTTATAAAGTACCCAATCATTTTCCCTTGTTTCATTACAATTTTCTCTAAACCAATACTGTTCGCTATCCATTTTATGCGAACAGAGTTTAGTAAATCTTGTGCTTCATCAGGCAATTCCCCAAAACGATCTACGAGTTGTGCTTCAAATTTTTGAAGTGCATCTTCATCCTTTACTTGGTTAAGATTGGTGTATAAGGTAAGCCTTTCTGTAATATTGTTAATATAATCATCTGGAAAAAGCAATTCAAAGTCAGAATCTATCTGGGTTTCTTTGACGAAAACCTTTTCATGTTTGCCTTCTACTTCTTCATAAAGGTCCTTGAATTCATTCTCTTTTAACTCGTCAATTGCTTCTGCCAATATTTTTTGATAGGTTTCAAAACCAATCTCATTAATAAAGCCACTTTGTTCACCGCCTAATAAATCTCCGGCACCACGAATTTCTAAATCTTTCATGGCAATATTAAAACCGCTACCTAATTCTGTAAACTGTTCTAGAGCTTCAATACGTTTACGGGCATCACTAGTCATAACTTCGTAAGGCGGAGTAATGAAATAACAGAATGCTTTCTTATTGCCACGACCAACACGACCTCGCATTTGGTGTAAATCGCTCAATCCAAAGTTATTGGCGTTGTTAATGAAAATGGTGTTGGCATTGGTAACATCTAGACCGCTTTCGACTATGGTTGTAGATACTAATACATCAAATTCACTATTCATGAACCCTAGCATTAAAGCTTCTAGCTTCTTGCCTTCCATTTGACCATGTCCTATGCCTACTTTAGCATCGGGCACCAATCTTTGGATCATGCCTGCAACTTCTTTAATATTTTCAATACGATTATGAATAAAGAATATTTGACCACCTCTTTCTATTTCATAACTAACAGCATCTCTAATAGTCTCTTCATTAAAGCGTATAACCTGACTTTCTATTGGATATCTATTTGGCGGAGCTGTTGTAATTGTAGAAAGGTCACGAGCTGCCATTAAACTAAACTGTAATGTACGTGGTATAGGTGTTGCCGTCAATGTAAGTACATCTACATTTTCTTTAATAGATTTTAATTTGTCCTTTACGGCAACTCCAAATTTTTGTTCTTCGTCAACGATTAAAAGTCCCAAGTCTTTAAATTGAACATTCTTGTTCACCAATTGATGTGTGCCAATTATAATATCAACTTTACCCTCACCTAAACGCTGTATAGTATCTTTTTTCTCTTTCGCCGTTCTAAATCGATTTAAATAATCTACCGTTACCGGCATATCTTTTAATCGTTCTGCAAATGTACGGTGATGTTGAAATGCCAATATGGTGGTAGGTACTAAGACTGCCACTTGCTTACCATTATCAACAGCCTTAAAAGCTGCGCGGATAGCAATTTCCGTTTTTCCGAATCCTACATCACCACAAATTAAACGATCCATAGGACGCTCACTTTCCATGTCTCTTTTAACATCTTCGGTAGCTGTACTTTGATCAGGGGTGTCTTCGTAAATAAATGATGCTTCTAATTCATTTTGCAAATAACTGTCAGGGTTGTACTGAAACCCTTTTTCTAGTCTTCGTTTTGCATATATTTTGATAAGATTAAACGCGATTTTCTTAACACGCGATTTGGTCTTTTCCTTTATTTTTTTCCAAGCACCTGAACCTAATTTGTAAATTTTAGGTGGTGCACCATCTTTACCATTGAATTTTGATATTTTGTGTAATGAGTGTATGCTTACGTAAAGGATATCACGCTCGCCATACATCAATTTTATGGCCTCTTGTTTTTTACCTTCTACATCAATTTTTTGGAGTCCGCCGAATTTACCGATACCATGATCTATGTGCGTTACGTAATCACCAATTTCAAGCTTGTTCAGTTCCTTTAAAGTAATAGCTTGCTTTTTAGCGTAACCATTCTTCAAATGGAACTTGTGGTAACGTTCAAATATTTGATGATCTGTATAGCAAACTAGTTTTTGATTATCATCTACAAAACCTTGAAAAAGGGGAAATACAATTATTTGATAGTGTACCTGCTCGTTAACTTCCTCAAAAATATCATGAAAACGCTTGGCTTGCTGCTCACTGGCACAAAATATATAGTTAGTGTACCCTTGATCTTTATAGCCGTTCAGATTCTCAATTAGTAAATCGAACTTTTTATTGAAAGAAGGTTGAGGTTTTGAATGAAACTCAACAAGATGCTCAGCATCTCGTTTTGCATATTGTGTTAATAAAGTGAAGCCAGCAAGTTGTTGCTTAAATTCTGCGCCGCCCATAAATAATTCTTCGGGCTCAGCATGTTTTATGTCTTTAGATAATTTAGTAAAAGCTTCTTTTGCCTTATTAAAAAAATCATCTAATCGGTCGTAAAGTAAGTCGGTGTTTTTTGCGAATACCAATGTATTATTGGCAACGTAGGTTAAAAAACTTTGTCTTTTTTCAATCAAAAACTTATCTGCCATATTCGGCACTATAGTAATTGATTTTACTTTTTCTTTTGATAGTTGCGTCTCAACATCAAAAGTTCTTATACTATCAATTTCATCGCCAAAAAATTCTATTCTATATGGTTCATCATGTGAGAAAGAGTAAACATCTACAATACCACCACGTACAGAAAACTCCCCAGGTTCTGTTATGAAATCCACACGTTTAAATTTATATTCAAATAAAATTTCGTTTAAAAAATCTAATGAAAGCGTATCCCCTAATTTCATTTTTAGGGTATTCTTATCCAGTTCTTTTCTAGTTACTACTTTTTCAAAAAGTGCGTCGGGGTAAGTGACGATTACAGCAGGCTTTTTTCTAGAATTTATCCTGTTTAAAACTTCTGCGCGTAATAATACATTCGCATTATCGGTTTCTTCAATTTGATAAGGTCTTCTGTAGCTACCAGGGTAGAACAGCACTTTATCTTCACCAATAAGTCTTTCTAAATCATTTAAATAGTAAGCAGCTTCTTCCTTGTCATTAAAAATAGCCAAGAAAGGGCGTGACTCTGTATTAAAGATACTTGAGAGTACAAATGAAAGTGATGATCCTACAAGACCTTTTATTTGAATGTTTTTAGATTCTGAATTTTCAGAATCGGCAATAGTATTTTGCAGTTTCCCTATTTGGGGAGACTGATTGTACCGTTGTTGGATAGAAGAATGACTCAACAGTTTAAAATTTGTGCAAATATAAGCATACCTAAGAAATGGATACGATTCATTATTATCGAATATGGGTTACCTATTGCCCTTAAAAAGTTGCATTTTGGTATTCAGCAAAAAAAGGTAGTGTTATGGATGAGAATGAATTTGATGTTTTTGTAATAGGAAGCGGTATTGCAGGGCAAACTGTTGCCAAAGCTTGTATAGAACAGGGGATGAAGGTTGCCATTGCCGATAACCGAGAATTTGGCGGTACTTGTGCAAATAGAGGTTGTGATCCTAAAAAGATATTACTTGGTGCCCTAGAGGCTTATGAGTTAAGTGCAAATTTAAAAGGAAAGGGAATAGATAAGGTTGTAAAAGTCAATTGGAAGCAATTACAAAAATTCAAAAGAAAGTTCACCGCTAAGATACCGGCATCTACTGAACAAAATTTAAATGGGAAAGGAATGAAGTTGTTTCACCAATCTCCTGAATTTTTAGATGAGAATACGCTTTTGGTAGAGGGGAAAAAAATTAAAGCCAAGAAAATAATTATTGCCACAGGGCAAATACCACGAAAACTGGAAATTCCCGGAGCCAAACATTTTAAGAATAGTGATGATTTTCTAAATCTTAAAAAATTACCGAAACAAATCGTGTTTGTAGGTGGTGGCTATATTGGGATGGAATTTGCTCATATGGCTGCACGGGCGGGAGCGAAAGTCACTGTTCTAGATACAGGAAAACGACCTTTGCATGCTTTTGATGCTGATTTAGTAAGTGAACTAAAAAAGTATTCAGAATCTCTAGGGATAAATTTCATTTTTGAAGCAAACCCGACTAAGCTCGAAAAGAAAAGAAAGAATTATACTTTAACATATGAAATAAATGGAGAGGAAACCATTATTGAGGCAAGGGTAATCTTTAACACAGCAGGTCGTGTTCCTGCGTTAGAAGGTTTAAACTTAGAAAAAGGAAATGTTGATTTTGATGAGAGTGGTGTAACTACAAATAATTATCTGCAAAGTACAAGCAATACAAATGTTTATGCATGTGGTGATGTATCTGATAAGAACTTGCCGTTGACTCCACTTTCTGGGAGACAGGGCTATGTTGTAGCGGAAAATATTATTAACGGAAACAAGAAAGTTTTAGAAGTTCCCGTAATTCCTTCAGTGGTATTTACATTGCCGAATTTGGCTACTGTTGGTTATTCTGAAGATGACGCTCGTAATAGATATAAAAATATACGGGTAAACTATGAAGTAGCTGTAGATTGGTTTAATGCTAAACGTATAAATGCTCCATTATATGCCTATAAAGTCATAATAAATGATAGGACAGGGGAGGTTGTTGGAGCTCATGTTCTTGGACCAAATGCAGGAGAAACCATTAATATCTTTGCAATGGTTATCAATAATAAAATGACAGATAGAGATATTAAGTCCACCATATTTTCATACCCGTCTTGGGTAAATGATGTAAAAAGTATGGTCTAAGGTTTTTCACGAAACCGTTCTTGCAACTTTTTTACCGGACTGGTTTCTCGATTTTTGAATGCATGAAAGGCAATGGCAATAAAAAGAATTACGGTTCCTGTCATTGCTGCGAATGCGATGTAAATATTCGATTCATTATGTCGTACATAAATAGCGAATAATGCCCAAATACCAACAAGGGCAAATTCTCGCATATTTCTTTTCCAAATCATTAATAAGTTAATTACCGTTGCAGCTAAAATCATATTAATGGTCCAAGCTTGTTCAGATAATACGCCACCATTCCAATCTAACTTACTTAAAAACGCAGATATATTGGCAATGGTCGCTACTGAAATCCATCCGCTATAAAAACAAATGGGCCACCAAACAAAAGCTATAACTGTAATGGGAGCATCCCATCGCTCCATATTTGTATTCAGTATAATTTTAATTAGGGAAAGAAGAATTCCGAACATGATTACTACTGACAGCCCGGTGTAATTATACATGAAGGCAAAAACCCAACAACAGTTTAAAATGTTGGCTAAAAAGAACCAATATCCTGTTTGCTCAATAAAATCGCTTGATTTCTGACTGAAAAATGCTCTTCGTACTTGAAAAATACCATAAGCCAATAACCCCAAAAATATAACACCCCATATAGCAAAAGCATAACCTGCTGGCGTAAATAAATTTTCGTACTGGGCACTCATTTCACCAATAGTGGTGTCGTTAAATGAAAATGCCTGCGAAATATAGTTAACGGCAATCACCAAAATAACGGATGCTAAATTGAGAACGGATAATTTCTTTTTCATAATGATAAAATTATTATGATTATCTCATAAAGTTATGCTCTTTAGCACATTAAACGAACTATTTTCGGTAAGAACGTTTCTTTTTTACCTCTTTTATAGGAACGGGCAACACGGCATCACCTAAAAGGGCGAAAACTTCACAACCCTCACAAGGTTCTAGGGTGTAAGTACCTGTGAATTCTCCAAATGCAGGTAAAATCATTTGATGGTCGGTTTTATAAAAACATGGTAGTCTCACAGATTGCCTACCTAGACCGCTTAACCGAATTGCAGGATGTATGTGTCCCGAGAAATTGAAAAGTCCGTCGCGTTCTTCTGGATGATGGGTTAAAAGAAAAGATTCTAATACTAATTCTGGAATCACCTTTATATGTAATTCTTCATATTTCAGTGGAGAAATAATATCGTGATTACCGCTTACTAAAATTATTTCTTGTGGAGTAGCCTTCACCCATTCTTCAAAAAATAGCCATTCGGTATTTAAGGCAGAATGAAATAAATCACCTAAAAACACTATAGATTTTGGCTTATAATGTTCAACTACTGAGGTTAAGGCGTCAAAATTCTGTTGCACTGCCTGTTGTGGAACTGCAGCACCGTATTTTCTAAAATGCGAAATTTTACCCAAATGAACATCACTAATCAATAGCATTGATTTCTCTACCCAAAAGAGCGCGCCAGAAAAGTGCATTTCAAAAGTTTGATTATGAAGAGTAATTGAATGGGTCATCGATGCAAAATTACCTATTTCTTCATCAATAGTGCAGCCATTTTTTTAATTCGGTCAGCCAATTTTTCACTTGATAATTTTTCGCGCCCCACACGTTCCGTAATCAAAGGGAAAGAAAATGGTGTAGGTTGCTCGCACGCTTTCCAAACAATATCTTGAGTGGCAATACGCTCTAATGAAAGTCTTAAACGACCTTCTTCTAACTGGTGTTCAAAAGTTTCGGTAAAGGCTTGTTGAAACAATAAATTATCTGGTTCGTAATCTCTAAAAACATCGAACAATAATTGAGAACTGCTTTGTAAATGTTTCATTTTAATCCCTTTTTTAGGGTAGCCAGTAAATACCATTCCACTAATAATAGCAACATCCCTAAATCTACGGCGTGCCATTTCTGTGGCATTCAGACTTTTCTGTAAATCGTCTAGCATAAAATCTGTGGTAAACAAATCATTATCTAACACTTGTTGAATATCTATGGGCTGATCTGATAAAAGTTCAAAACCATAATCGTTAAACGCTAATGAAAAGGTAATAGGGGATAGTAGGCTAATTCTATACCCTAATAAGCTGCCCATTGCCTCATGTACAAATCTACCTTCAAAAGGATAAAAGAGATGATGGTAGCCATCGCGAGTTTTAAAGGTTTCAATTAGAAATTCTGATGGTTTAGGTACTATACTATCTCTTCTTTGTCGGTCAAAAAGAGGTTTCAATGCTCTAATTTCTGCAGATTGATTTTTTATTGGTTCGCCGGAGCTGTACAGTTCATTTCTGAGAAGCTCAGACATTTGTGCAGATAGGGTTAGACGACTTCCCATCCAACTAGAAATTTTATTGGTTTTCTTATTGGAATTTCGCACCTGTACGGTCATTTCTTTAATTCGAATAAATTCTAAATTTCTGCCAGCAAATGTGAATACATCACCTTTGTTAAGTTTAGAAATGAAAAATTCTTCAATAGAACCTATATGTCCTCCTTTTTGATACTTTACAGCTAAATTGACATCGCCTACTATGGTGCCAATTTGAAAACGATGCCGCATTGCTACGCCACGATTGTTGACCTTGAATTTTCCGTCTTCTTCAACTTCTACTTTTTTGTATTCGTCGTAGCTATGTAAACTTTGACTACCCATAACCAAAAAGTTCAATAACCATTGCCATTTATCTTCGGTAAGGGCTTGATAGCAAAAAGTCTGTTTTACTTCTTGGTAAATTTCTTTAGGATAGAATCCGTCTGAAATCGCCAATGTGGTCAAGTATTGCAACAGCACGTCATAACTATTAAGATAGGGCATGCGGTCTTCTACCGTGTTCAACTTTACCGCTTTTTGTAATGCCGATGCTTCTATAAGTTCTATGGCGTGAGTTGGTAGAAAATAAATTACACTTTCTTTACCAGGTCTATGACCGCTACGTCCTGCACGTTGTAAAAAACGGGCAACACCTTTTGGACCTCCTATTTGTACAACTGTTTCAACAGGTGCAAAATCTACTCCCAAGTCTAAACTAGAGGTGCAGACCACCGCTTTTAATTCCTCATTTCTAATGGCATTTTCAACCCAAACTCTTGTCTCTTTATTTATACTGCCATGATGCATTGCCATTTCACCCGCATACTCTGGGTGTTTTTCCAAAATTTTCTGAAACCAGATTTCGCACTGGCTTCGTGTATTTGTGAATAGTAGGGTGGTTTTGCTATTGTTTATGATGGGAATTACTTCTTCCAATAAATGAAGTCCTAAATGACCTCGCCAAGGAAAGGTTTCCATCTTTTTCGGAATAATACTCTTTACGGTTATCTTCTTATTGATATTGGCTTTAATGAGGACGGAATTCTCAAGTGCTTTTGATTCTATGCCTAATAATACATCTCTAGCCTGTTCTAAATTACCTATGGTGGCCGAGATTCCCCAAATTCTTAATTGCGGCGATACATTTTTAAGCCGAGATAAGGCAAGTTCCATTTGTACACCTCGTTTTGTGCCTAATATTTCATGCCATTCATCAACAATTATAGCTGAACAATCTTTGAAAATTTTATCGTACCCCTTTGTAGCCAATAGTAATTGTAGGCTTTCTGGAGTGGTGATTAGCAGATTTGGCATTTGCTTTTTTTGCTGTGCCCTTTCTTTTGTTGAAGTATCGCCAGAACGAATGCCAACTGTCATTTGCGTACCTAAATCTAAGGTGATGCGTTCTGCAGATTGTTTTATTTCTTGGGATAATGCACGCAGCGGAGTAATCCAAATTGCCTTTAATCCCTTTTTGTGTTTAGTTTTATAGTTAGGATTGTTCTTAATGTAATTCAGTACTATAGGAAACCACAATGCATAGGTTTTACCACTGCCTGTTGGGGCATTTAATAGTCCATTTTTACCCTGCAGAAATGCCTTCCAAGTATCTTTTTGGAATTTAAATGGTTTCCAATCTTGTTCTTGAAACCAATTTTCGGCGATATCGTAAAGTTCTTGTCTTTTTACCATTGCGAGCAAAGCGAAGCAATCTGTTTATATAAGTTAGTTTTAGTATTATTTAATTGGGTATTAATCCTTTCAAATCCTCAAGCGTATTCGCTTCATGAATGTTCTTGTCCTTTCGCCATCGTAACATTCTTGGAAAACGTGTGGCAATTCCACTTTTATGACGTTTTGATAATGCAATACCTTCAAAAGCGATTTCGAATACATGATGCGGAGTAACACTACGAACAGGACCGAAACGTTCTAACGTATTCTTTTTAATCCATGCATCAAGTTTTCTAAATTCTGCATCTGTTAATCCGGAATATGCTTTTGCAAACGTTACCAGTTCCTTTTCTCCTTCTTCATTATCCTTCCAAAGAGAAAATGTATAATCTGTAAATAAGTTACTTCGTCTACCATGACCTCTCATGGCATAAGTAAGTACTGCATCTATGGTCAATGGGTCTACTTTCCATTTCCACCAGTCTCCCTTCTTTCTACCTACCAAATAAGGAGAGTCTTTTCTTTTAAGCATGAGTCCCTCACTATGCATTTCGCGAGAGCGGTCGCGTTCCTCTGCCAATTCAATCCAAGAATTAAAATGCATTGTTTCCGATAGATGTAATGGCATATTGGCTTGATTCTGTTCAGATACCACGTTTTTAAACATGTTTTCTAATATACGTCTACGCTCAATAAAAGGTAGTTGTCGAATGTCTTTACCTTCCCATTCTAAAATATCATAGGCTTTTAAAATAACAGGAACTTTTTTTAAGAGTGCTGCTGATATATTTTTGCGACCTATACGCGTCTGTAAATCATTGAAAGTGCCGATGGTTCCTTCAATATAGGGTAGAATTTCTCCGTCTATAACGGTGCCATTTGGTATAACGTTTACAAATTCATTAAACTCCGGATACTTATCCGTTACCAATTCTTCACCACGGCTCCATACAAATAGTTCATCATTTCTAAGAATTACCTGAGAGCGAATGCCATCCCATTTATGTTCTGCCGACCATTCATTTATATCACCTAAATCTGCTGCTTCGCCTTCTATAGCATAGGCTAAATAAAAAGGGTAAGGTTTAGATAGGTAATCGCTTTCGTTTTCTTCGAGAACCAACTGTTGATAAGATATCGTATTTGGGTCCCAGTTCCCCATCAATTTATAAGCTAAAATATCCTCGTCTATTTCAGTTGCTTTAGCTAATGCGCGGGTCATTAATTTTTGACTAACGCCAATTCTGAATCCGCCAGTAATGAGTTTTGTAAAAACAAAGCGTTCATAATAGTTAAGCACTTTCCAGTTTTCATAGAGATATGCTTTTTTATCATCATCTGTCTTCTTTTTTAGGGCTATCATTTCCTCAAGAAAAACTGTCAAACTTTTTTCTGATGATTGATTTGCTGCTGGTATCACCAAAGCGATAGTCTCGGCTAAATCACCAACGATATGGTAACTCTCTTCAAATAACCAAAGTGGAATATTAGCTAATTCTGATGCCCAGGTTCTAAGCAGGGTAGTGTTCACCGGTCTTGGTGGTCTACGATGCGAGAGTATGGCAATTGTCCATACTTTGTCCTCATCACTGGCTTTTAGAAAGTAGTCTGTTAAGGCCTGTACTTTTATAGTTGTCTTGTTGGTACTATCTAATGTTTTTATAAGGAGTGCGAAGTTTTTCATGCTGTTATAGATTATTTTGAGGCTACGGCAGCTTCTATTTCTTCCTCTCCATATTGCGTTGCTTCCGTGCGGGCATCATACCCTTGTTCGCGAAGGTATTTTGAAAATATATCTGTATATCCGTGGGTGCAAATAATCTTTTCGGCTCCTGTAGCTTCAATACTCTCTAGAAGTCCTGGCCAATCGCAGTGGTCACTTAATACAAAGCCTTTATCAATTGCTCTTCTTCTTCGGGCGCCTCTAAAGGTCATCCATCCGCTGGCAGATGCAGTTACATATGGCACCATTTTTCGAATCCATGTACTGCCATGTGCACTTGGTGGTGCCAGTACAATATTACCCAACAATTGCTCTTTCTTCGTTTCTCTAGTAATAAGAGTTGTTTTTGGAAAGTCTACCAAAGGTCGCAGCACTTCTGTCATATTTTCAATGGCACCATGGGTGTATATTTCACCAATATCAGTATTCAAATATTTTAATAGACGTTGTGCTTTACCTAAGCTATACCCAAAAAGAATTGATGTTTTGCCTTCGGCTTTATTTTCTGCCCACCAATTATTTATATTTTCTAGAACTTCTGCTTGAGGTGTCCATTTAAATGCCGGCAAACCAAAAGTGCATTCGGTAATAAACGTGTTGCATTTAATGGGTTCGTACGGAGTGGAGATACCATCGTTTTCAGTTTTATAATCTCCAGTAAATACCCAAACCTCGCCTTTATGCTCAACTCGTATCTGTGATGAGCCAATAATATGACCTGCTGGGTGAAGACTAAATTTTACATTATTGATAACAAAAGACTCTCCCCATTCTTTTCCTTCAACATTAATTTCGCCTAATCGATGCAGAATAATCGGAACGTTTCTGTGGTGGGTAATATATTTTTTATGACCATACCTACTATGGTCGGCATGTCCATGTGATATTATTGCATGGTCTACAGGTTTCCATGGGTCAAGGTAAACTTTAGCCTTTTCGCAATAAATGCCATTATCTGTAAATTGTAATAGAGGAGTTTTCATAGCAATGTCAAGTTACAAATTTCACATGCAAACAAAGTTGATGACAAACTAAACTATGACCTCTAAAAAATTTATATTTGCTCAATAATTAAAAAATAAGATATGTCTTTTGCAGATTTATATACTAGTGGTGAGCACAGAAGAAACTTAGCTCATTTTGCAGCTTTGGCAACTTTAGCGTCTATTGACGGTGAAATTAGTACTGAAGAAAGAAAGTTGTTAGATCGGTTTGCTAGTAAACTGGATATAACCGAGTCTGAGTATGAAGAGGTTTTAAGAAAAGAAAATAAGTATCCAATTGATTCTACTCCGGATTCTGAGAAAAGATTAGAGCGTTTGTATGATTTGTTCAGAATTGTATATTCTGATCATGAAATTGATGACGAAGAGAGAATCTTAATTAAAAAGTATGCTATTGGTTTAGGTTTTACTGGTGAGAAAGCAGATAGTATTATTGAGCGTTCAGTTGCCATTTTTGGAGGTAAATTAGATTTTGACGATTACTTATATCTTGTAAAGCATTAAGTTTTATAAAAAAAGAAATAAAAAAGGGAGCAATTAGCTCCCTTTTTTTAATGATACTTATTTAAGAATTCTTGTAGTTTTTCTACCATATTTCTACTTCCGCAGAAGAACGGAACCCGTTGATGGAGTTCTGTTGGTTGAATATCCATAATACGATTTTTACCGCCTATAGCTATTCCGTTTGCTTGCTCGGCTAAAAAAGCCATAGGGTTGCATTCGTATAACAATCTTAATTTACCGCTTTCACTAACACTACTTTTTGGGTACATATATATACCACCTTTAATCATATTTCTGTGAAAGTCAGAAACTAAAGAACCTATATATCTAGAAGTATAAGGTCTGTCATCTTCTTCCATTTGACAGTATTTAATGTAATCTTTTACACCTTGGTGAAAATGAACATAGTTTCCTTCGTTTACCGAATAAATTCTGCCATTTTCAGGAAATTTCATGTTAGGGTGAGATAGATAAAAAGTACCTAGTGCCGGGTTTAAGGTAAAACCGTTTACACCATCACCTGTGGTGTAAACCAACATAGTAGAGGTGCCATACACTACGTAACCGGCTGCAACTTGTTTGTGACCGGGCTGTAGAAAATCCTCCATGGTAACAGGTGTTCCAATAGGGGTAACCCGCCTGTAAATAGAAAAAATGGTACCCACAGAAACATTCACGTCAATGTTAGATGAACCGTCTAATGGATCTATTAAAACAACATATTTATTTTGATGGTTATCATCATTACTGTTGATACTGATAAAACTATCTTCTTCTTCAGACGCAATGCCGCAAACAATTTCTCTATTCTTTAGGGTTTGTATAAACTTGTCATTTGCAAAAAGATCTAGTTTTTGTTGATCTTCGCCTTGTATGTTGGTTTCACCTACTCCGCCTAAAATATCAATTAAACCTGCCTTACTAACCTCATGGTTTACAACTTTGGCAGCTAATCTAATGGCATTGATAAGTTTTGATAATTCACCTGAGGAATATTGAAAGGAATCTTGATTTTCAATAATAAACTCCCCTAGGGTCTGATTTCTTTTTGGAGACATTTCTTAGTTTATGGTTATATACAAATATCGTGTATTTTGTTAAACGTTCAATTTTGGTTTTAATTACATTTTTTAAATTTATAACTTTGTGTTTTATTTGTAACAATTATGAGCTATACAATTCGAGTTGCCCAAAGAGAAGACATGAAGCAGGTGCTTCAATTAATTCAAGAATTAGCCACTTTTGAAAAGGAAGATGATGCCGTTGAAGTAAGTGTGCAAGATTTAGAAGAAGATGGTTTTGGTAAACAGAAATTGTTTCACTGTTTTGTTGCTGAGAAAAATGAAAAAATTGTTGGTATGGCTTTGGTTTACCCAAGATATTCTACTTGGAAGGGGGCGGTAATACATTTAGAAGATTTAATTGTAACCAAAGACATGCGTGGTACCGGTTTGGGAACAGCACTTTTAGATGAAGTAGTTAAATATGGAAATGACCTTGGTGTAAAAAGAATATGTTGGGAAGTTATAGATTGGAATGAACCAGCCATTGGTTTTTATGAAAGTAAGGGTGCCAAAGTAATGCGAGATTGGGATGTTGTTCAATTGGATGAAGCTGGAATAAAAAATTATTTAAGCGCAATCGCTTAATAGAAAAAGAATTAAAAAATTATAGATATAAATTGAGTATGAGAGTTTTTAAATTTGGAGGAGCATCGGTTAAAGATGCAAATGCGGTTAAAAATGTAGTTGAGGTTTTAAAAGAAGTAGGGTATGAGAATACACTAGTGGTAATATCGGCAATGGGTAAGACTACCAATGCCATGGAAGATATTATCAATGCTTATTTCAACGATAAAAAAGAGATACCATCTAAAGTTGCTGAAATGGTAGACTATCACCATAGTATAGTATCAGAATTGTTTCCAAACGCACAGCATTCCATTTATAAGGAAATTAAAGTGCTAGTAGATGAAATTAATGGCTTTTTAGTTTGGAATAAATCGCCTAATTATAACTTCGTGTACGATCAAGTTGTTGGATATGGCGAGTTGCTGTCTACGACTATTATAAGTGCTTATTTTAAGGAAATAGGTATTACTAATAATTGGTTAGACGTAAGAAATTTTATTAAAACGGATAGTACTTATAGAGATACTACCGTAGACTGGGAACGTACCCAAAGTAATGTTACCAAAATAGATCAAAAAGTTCTGAATATTACCCAAGGTTTTTTGGGTAGTGATGATAATAATTTTACCACTACTTTAGGTCGTGAAGGGTCCGATTATACTGCTGCTATTTTGGCTTACTGTTTAAATGCCGATTCTGTTACTATTTGGAAAGATGTACCGGGAGTTTTAAATGCGGATCCTAGGTATTTTGAAGAAACTCAATTACTAAATAATATTTCTTATAGAGAAGCTATCGAGTTGGCGTTTTATGGGGCATCTGTAATTCACCCAAAAACGTTACAACCTTTACAGAGAAAGGAAATTCCACTTCACGTGAAATCGTTTTTAAATCCATCAGGTAAAGGAACCACAGTTGGTAAAGGAGTTGGTATTGAGCCAAAAGTGCCTTGTTTTATAGTAAAGAAGAATCAGGTTTTAATGAAATTATCATCGCTTGATTTCTCTTTTATCGTGGAGGATAGTATCAGTGAACTTTTTAAATTATTTCATCAGCATAAAATTAAGGTTGGTTTAATTCAAAATTCGGCCATTAGTTTTTCAGTTTGTATCGATAATAAATTTGGAGGATTAGAAGCGCTATTGCAGCAGTTAAAGAGTAAGTTTAAAGTGGTACACCATGAGAATGTTTCTTTATACACTATTCGTCATTTTAATAATAAAGCTCTTGAAACCTTACAGAATGGGCATGAGCTATTATTAGAACAGCGTGGAACCGAAACTGTACAGCTCGTAGTAAAGTAATTTCTTTGCATTTCCTGTTTTCTAAAAGCAAAGCTGCTTCTGCTATTTTCCTATATTTACAGTCTAATCGAGGATGATATATGGGTTTAGTTACCGCTAAGGAGATTGCCAAAGCTATCAATCTTGCCAAGTATGGCGTGTTTGGTACTTTTATTGGCTGGGTGCTGCTGAAGGTTACGCGTTTGTCTGGTATTAATCGTTATTACGATACCATTGCACATTTAGAAGGTGAAGAGTATGCCAATGCAATACTAGAGCATTTTGATATTGATTATGAAATTCCTGAGGAAGATTATAGGCGATTACCAAAGGAAGGAGCATATGTAACCATTAGTAACCACCCATTGGGTGCTATTGATGGTATCTTGCTTTTTAAGTTAATGCTTAAACAACGGCCCGATTATAAGATTATGGCCAATTTTCTGTTGCAGAGAATGGTACCTTTAGAACCTTATGTTTTACCTGTAAATCCATTTACCGAACATAAAGATGCCAGAAGTAATCTAGCAGGTTTTAAAAAAGCATTAGAACATCTAAAAGATGGTCATGTATTAGGAATTTTTCCTGCGGGCGAGGTTTCTACCCATAAAGATGGTAAGTTAATTGTTGATAAAGCTTGGGAAGAAGCTGCTATAAAATTAATTAGAAAAGCAGGTGTTCCTGTAGTTCCCATTTATTTTCATGCCAAGAACAGCTCTCTATTTTATCGTATTTCTAAGTTGGGAGATTCTTTGCGTACAGCTATGATTCCATCTCAAGTCTTTTCTCAAAGAAATAGACCAATAAAAGTAAGAATAGGTCAGCCCATTTCTATTGCTACACAAAATGAGCAGGAAAGTTTACAAGAGTATACAGAATTACTGCGCCGTAAGACTTATATGTTGTCAAATGCATACGAGAAAGAGCGTTTAATAGACCAAATACCAGCCTCACTTAAAATACCTAAGCAACCAAAGAAAATTGCCACAGCGGTACGTAAAGAGGTAATGGAGGGTGAAATAGAAAAACTTAGAGAGAAAGATTGCCGATTATTACAAAGTAAAAATTACGAAGTGTTTCTAGCAAAGGAAAAGGACATGCCTTTTATCTTGAAAGAAATAGGAAGACAACGTGAAGTAACTTTTAGAGCAATTGGCGAGGGAACTAATAAGGCTATTGATTTAGATAGTTTTGATACGTACTACCATCACTTGTTTTTATGGGACGATGAAGCTAAATGTATTGTAGGTGCCTACAGAATGGGTATGGGGTCAGAGATTTTTCCTCAGCATGGTATTGATGGTTTTTATGTGCAGGATCTGTTTAGGGTAGAACCAGAGTTATATGATATGATGGAACACTCCATTGAAATGGGACGTGCCTATATCACTAAGGAATATCAGCAAAAACCAATGCCATTATTTTTACTTTGGAAAGGAATTGTACATACCACCTTAAGGTTTCCAGAGCATAAGTACTTAATTGGCGGAGTTAGTATAAGCAATCAATTTTCCAATTTCTCGAAATCTTTAATGATCGAGTTTATGAAGTCTAATTATTGGGATCCTTATGTAGCGCAATATATAAGACCTAAAAAAGAGTTTAAGGTGAAGTTGAAAGATGCGGATAAGGAATTTGTTTTTGATGAAACGCAAGCTGATCTTAATAAGTTTGATAGATTGATAGATGAGGTTGAGCCGGGTAATTTACGTCTGCCGGTTTTAATTAAAAAGTATATAAAGCAAAACGCAAAAGTGGTTGCATTTAATGTAGATCCATTGTTTAATAATTCTGTAGACGGACTAATGTATATTAAAATAGCCGATTTACCTGAGAGTACAGTAAAACCTGTAATGGAAGAATTTCAAGCGGAGCTGGAACGCAGATTGGTAGAATCTCAAAATACAGAGAAAGAAGAATAGTTAATCTACACCAACAACTTTACTTCGTCTTTCAAATAGAATATTGTCTATCCATTTTCCATGTAGTTTACCAACACGTTCTCGGGTACCGATCATTCTAAAACCTGCTGATTTATGTAATTTAATACTACCATGATTTGTTGGGAATACGCCAGATTGTAATGTCCAAATCCCTTCTTTTTCACTGGCTCTAATTACGTGTTCCAATAATAATTTACCGACACCTTTTCCTCTACTACTGGCTGAAATATAAACACTTATTTCAGCAACACCTCCATAAACGCATCTATTGGAAACAGGGGATAGGGCGACCCATCCTAAAATTTCATTCTTGTTTTCGGCAACAAATCTGCATGTAGACATATGAGCTTTATTCCAAGCATCAAATGAAGGGGTATTGGTTTCAAAAGTCGCTACCCCTGTCTCAATACCTTCTTTGTAAATGTTAGCAACAGAATCCCAGTCTGTTGCTAACATTGGTCTTATTGTCATTTCACTCATATCGTAATTCAATTAACAGCAGCCACTACCAGGAGCGCAAGAAGTTTCCGCTACTTGTTCAGTAGTTTCTGGAATACTACAAGTTTCTTTGGCTTTACAATCGGTTTTTTCAATGCCTAAATGCATTAAAATTTGATTGTCTTTAATTTGATGTGATAATACAAATAGTTGAGCCGTGTGAAATACCGAATTACTGTATTCAAATTTTACTTCAACATCCTTTTCCATTGGTTTTATCTTATCCACTTTATTTAAGATGCCCATTGCTTTGTAAGCGGTCATGTAGTCTCTTTTGCCTAATTCTTGCGGACTTTCCCATAATTGTATAATAGTTTCTTTCCAGAAATCT
>TARA_R110002033_G_scaffold37969_10_pt1 | contig 32272 bp, 23 predicted proteins | sample TARA_R110002033 | Tara Oceans TARA_R110002033 (sample SAMEA4397051) | marine metagenome | biome: Polar Biome; feature: [SRF] surface water layer (ENVO:00010504); material: water (ENVO:00002006), including particulate matter (ENVO:01000060) such as... | depth 5 m
AGCTACAAGTATATATGGAATTGACATCAAGTAAACAATGCCATTATTAATACCTTCTGCCGCACTGTGACCTTCTTCATTCTCAAGTACTGCCCTACACATAGCACACTGTGCATCAACAGGAATGGAAATAATAAGAAATAAAATTAATAATATGAAACCTTTATTTTTAAGCATAGTAAGGTGATATCATGATATAAACAACAACTCCAGTTACTGCAACATAGAGCCACAATGGGAATGTTATTTTAGCAATTTTTTTGTGCTTTTCAATATTGTTGGTAATACCTCTTACATAAGTAATTAACACAAAAGGAATCACTACAATTGATAATAAAATATGAGTAATTAAGATAATAAAATAGATATATCTTATAATGCCCTCTCCACCAAATTTAGTAGAATCACTTGTCATGTGATAAGCAACATACATAGCTAAAAATGCTAATGATAATAGAATTGCAAATTGCATTAATCGTTTATGAAGGTTGATTTTTTTATTTTGAATTGCTATAAAAGCGGACACTAAAACAAGAGCTGTAACAGCATTAATGCAAGCATATATTGGTGGTAAAAAGGTTAAAGGTTCAACATCAAAACCGAGTTCACGTAAGTTAACTCCAAATAATATAGCTACCACAACAGGTATAGCTATGGATAAAATAAGTATCCAGGTATTATACTTTTTTTCAGATTTTAAATTGGTTTGTGTCATTATTCTTTTAACAATTTAGCAATATCTTCTTTTAGCATAGTTATTTCTTGTTCCATGCCTGTCTCATCAACTTTTTCTGATTCTGAAATAATACCATTATAAAAAATGATAGGATTTCCTCCTACAACTCTGGAGCGAATAAATCCATTTTTGTCAATAAGAGCAAAATTTCCTGAATGCTCAAAACCCGCAGGCACCGAATCATCTTGAGCCGTATACAAATTAAATCCTTCGTTTGCCAGCTTATAAATATCTTCTTGATTACCTGTCATTAAATTCCAATTCGGGTTTGTAACACCATATTTTTCAGCATAGGCCTTTAAAACTTCTGGGGTATCATGCTCAGGATTAATTGTAAAAGATGCGACTCCAAAATTATCAAAGTCTGTAAACTCATTTTGAATTTTAATAAGGTTTGCATTCATTCTAGGACAAATAGTTGGGCACGTTGTAAAAAAGAATTCAATAATATATACTTTGCCTAAATAATCATTTTCTGTAATCGTTTTTCCATCTTGATTTATAAAGCTAAAATGAGGTACTTTTTTAGGCTTGCCATTTATCTTAATAAACGCTAAATCTGATGGTGTTGATTTATGTTCATTAACAAAATCGGTTCGACTGTCTTCTCTTGATACATCATCATTCTTAATTCTATCTATAATTTTCGGAATAAAATAAATTCCAAAAACCAATATAATAAATGAAATGCCTATGTATGAATAATTAGATTTCTTCATCTTATTTTGTTATCTCGTTAGCTCTTCTTATTTCTGAATTAAATTCCCCTTTTCTTTTTTGTCTATACTCGGTGAATAAAATACGCATATCTTCTCCCATTTTATTCTTCAAATCGTCCACTAAAATACAATCATACGAACTTAAACCATACACTGGTTTATTTTTAGCTTTCTCATTATCTTTTCTATCATCAATCCTGCCTCGCTGATTTAAATCTTTATCAACTATAAAAACAGCATTCGTTGCTAAGTTATAATTAAGTGGGCTCTTACTTTTTAAACTATTAAAAAGTGTCTGTATATCTTGAGCATTTCCATAAACAAATTGCCAAAACCTCGTATCCTGATAAGAGCTTATCTCTTCTCTAAGCTTCTTGGTTTCTTCTTGAGTTCCGTTAGGGACAACAATAACAATTTGGAATTTTTTAAATCCTTTAAATTTATCGTAAATCAATTCCTTTAAATTTGAAGCTGCTATTGAGTGTTCCATTGGTTTTTCACCAAGAAAACCAAGTACTGTAATATGATCTTTAAGAACTATCTGCTCATTATTATCTGAAGAAAATTGATCCAAATCTAACACAGAGTCACTAACTATATCTAACGGCGTATAATTATGGGTCGCTGGATATAAAAACAATAAAAATGCAACGGGTAAAAAGAATAATATTCCTAAAACTACGTATCGCTTTACTTTTGTGTAATTCACTTATTAAACCTGCTTAATTTATAATCTCTAATAAAGTGCAAAAATAGAAAAAGGTGGTTTAATAAACCACCTTCCTATATCTTTTAACATAGTATTAAAAAGATTCGAATGTTTTAAAAGTCTCTTTTAAGATACCCTTTATCATATACATCAAAAATATACCCGCCTTCTTGTAATAAGATGAACACTAAATATAGTATTAAAAATATAGCTGTCCATACAACCATACGTTTTAAACTAGATGTTTCATCTCTCATATGCATAAAATCCCATGTAATATAATATGCTTTAACAAGGGTTAAAATAATGAATACCCAGTTTAGAAGTTTCATGCCTAAAAAATGCCCCATCATTGATTCAGGCTTATAAATACCTAAAATAACTTCAACAGTAGTAACTAGTGATAAAAACACTAAAACTCCCCAAATTTTTTGAGTATTGGATTTAAACTTAATTAAACCTCTAAATATTTCTAATTTATGTTCGTGTGCCATTTTCGATTATATTATCAATTAAACTAGGTAGAAGAAAGTAAAAACAAATACCCAAACTAAATCTACAAAGTGCCAGTATAAACCAACTTTTTCTACCATTTCATAACTTTTCCGTTTTTCATAGGTGCCTAAAATAACATTAAAGAAAATAATAATGTTAATTACCACTCCTGAAAACACGTGAAAACCATGAAATCCTGTTATAAAAAAGAAGAAATCTGCAAACAATGGAGGTCCATATTCATTAACGTGTAAATTAGCTCCTTCTACCACATGCTTTGCTTCAGATTTTACTTTACTTAAAGATTCCTCTCTTGATAAAACTGTTGGATGACCATGCTCGTTTAAAAACTGTGTTCTCACTAAAATATTGTCATGAGCTTCCAATCCGTGGATAACATTTTCAACGGTGAAGGTAGGGGTTGTACCTTGACTAACAGAAGCTAATCCATTTACATCTTCACGCCTTACATTTTCTACAGGTGTAGCAACCACAAAATCACTTAAGGCTACCCTAAGTCCATCGGTATCAACAAACTGTAAAATATTACCTCCTTTTGTTTGTACCGCTCCATAACTTCCTTTAATAAATGTTGACCATTCCCAAGCCTGAGACCCAACAAATATTAAACCTCCTATAATGGTCAAGAACATATACAGAGTAACTTTTGATTTTTTTAAGTGATGACCTGCATCAACGGCAAGCACCATTGTTACAGACGACATAATCAAAATAAATGTCATAAATGCCACGTAAATCATAGGTAAATCCTGCCCATGTAAAAATGGAACGTGGGTAAAGACCTCATCTGCAATTGGCCAAGCATCAATAAACTTAAATCTTGAAAATCCGTAGGCTGCTAAAAACGCAGAGAATGTTAAGGCATCAGAAACAATGAAAAACCACATCATCAGTTTACCATAACTGGCATGTAAAGGTTTAGAACCTCCACCCCAAGTTTTACCTTCTGTTCCACTAGTTACAACTGTAGTACTCATATTTATTGGTTGTTTAATAAAAGATGCACAAAAATAATCAATTTATTTTTCTAGCGAAATATCCGTGTATAAAATTCAAAAAACACTATAAAAAATAATTTTAAACTTAAATATAATAAAAACTACCCAAATTTTTTACCGAACAAAATATAAAAACAAAAACAGGTAAATCCAAAGTATATCAATAAAATGCCAAAATGTAGAGGCTAGTTCGAAACCAAGCATATTCGACGGGGTATACTTTTGTTTAAAATGATTATAAATTACAACCAATAAGCTAATTAACCCTGCTACAACATGTAAAATATGAACCATGGCTATTAAATAAATATAAGACATCGTCACATTACTGGTTGGCCCGGTAAAATTATATCCTAAATCAATAATTTGTTGAAACCCGTTAAATTGATTGTATATAAAGGCAATACCTAAACCTAAGGTGACAAATAACCATAAGGTAGTCATCGCTCTATTATCATTTTTTAAAGCCCTTTTTGCTAACAAAAATGATATACTACTAATTATAATTATAACCGCACTTATTGCAAATGAGTTTGGTAATTGAAAATCCTTTAACCAATCTGTTCTTGAACTACTAACAATAAAAGCGCTAGTCCATGCTGCGAAAGACATAATAAGAGAAATAATACCAAACCACAGCATCATTTTTTTTGCTCTTTTGGTTTTTTCTTCTTGGGTTCCTTGAGTTAAATCCATTATAATATTATCTTAAAAATTTATCTATAACGTAAACAATTTGAACAAGTGTTATGTAAGACACACTGGCCAACATGAGTTGTTTAGCTGCTTTTGTAGTCATTTTTTTAAACAACTCAATCGCGTAAAAAAGCATTCCTAAACCTAATACAAACACAATAATAGCTGAGAGTATTGACAAATGCAATTTACCTGTGAAGCCGAATACAGGTAGTATAGAAACTAAAATAGTCCAAATGGTATACATAATTATTTGAACAGCCGTTCCTTTGTCTTGCTTTCCTGTTGGCAGCATAAAAAATCCGCCTTTTTTATAATCTTCAAATAAAAACCAACCAATCGACCAAAAATGAGGAAACTGCCAAAAAAACTGGAGGGCGAATAATGTACCTGGTTCAATTCCAAAATCATCTGTTGCCGCTACCCAACCCAGCATAAAAGGAATAGCCCCTGGTATAGCTCCTACAAAAACAGATAAGGGTGTTTTTGTTTTTAAGGGCGTATAAACACTAGTGTATATAAAAATAGAAATCGCCCCAAACATGGCGGTTTGCTTATTGATATTATAAAGGATAATAATACCTAATAAGGTGAAAATTGAGGCAATAATAAACGCGGTATTAACAGACATTCTACCTGCTGGAATGGGTCTATTTTTAGTACGATCCATTAAAGCATCTAAATCCTTTTCAATAATTTGATTGTAAGCATTTGATGCGCCTACCATAAAATAACCTCCAAAGGCTAATAAGATTAAGGTTTTTAAATCTACTGTATCTACACCTAGCAAATAGCCTGCAAGTGATGAAAACACCACACTTATTGCCAGTCGCATTTTTGTGATCTCCTTAAAGTCTGATATGATAGAATTTACCGATAAAGAATTTGAATTGCTCAAGCTTTTTTTTATTAGTGCTTTTTAATGCGAGTGCAAAGATACTTTATTAATGAATTTAAGCAATTCTTTTTAATACTAAAATTTTGTACTAAGAGCTTGTACAAAAAGATTTTGTACTTTTAAAACCTTCTAATCCTTCAAATATGAAAATACTCAAAACCCTTTTTTTATTTTTTTCACCGGTCCTTTTATCACATGCTCAGGAAAACCAAGACGTTGTTATTAAAACACAACAATTATCAGACAATGTTTATATGCTTACAGGACAAGGCGGAAACATAGGACTTTCTATAGGTTATGACGGCGTTTTTATGATTGATGATCAATTTGCTAGATTAACCCCTAAAATTTTAGATGCTATTAGAGCACTAAGTGATAAACCTATACAGTATTTAGTAAATACACATTGGCACGGCGACCACACAGGCGGCAATGATAACATAGCTAAACAAGGAGCAAAAATTATTGCCCACGATAATGTCTATCAACGATTAAGCACTTCTACTCCAAAAACCCCAAAAGAAGCATTACCCGTTATTACATTTAATGATAAATTACACATTCACATTAATGGTGAGGATGTTCTTGTTTTTCATGTTGATAATGCGCATACTGATGGTGATGTGCTACTGTATTTTCCTGAAAGCAATGTACTTCATACTGGCGATACGTTTTTTAATAAGCTCTATCCATATATTGATTTAGATTCTGGCGGAAGTGTTAATGGTTATATTGATGCTGTTAAAAAAGCTTTGATTGTGGTAGATGATGACACCAAAATTATTCCTGGTCATGGCGTACTAGGAACTAAAAAAGAGTATCAGTTTTTCTTAAGTATGCTTGAAGATTTAAAATCTAAAGTATTAGCTGAAATTGCTTTAGGAAAAACTGAAGACGAGGTTGCAGTAAACTCTGATATTACCAAAACCTATGATGATTTAGGGTATAGCTGGGCTTTTATAAACAGCGAAAAGATCCGTAGAACGTTTTATAAGAGTTTGAAAGAATAAGGTTACTAAAAATCAAAATACCAATTAAACAAATCCGTTCTTAAGCCAATATTAAACCAAACTGTATTGCTCTTAAAGGCTGAAGCCGTTTCTACTTCTGGATTAAAATTTCTAAAGGTAATATCAGTAAATATCTTTAAATTAGAAGCGGGATTTATAAGATAACCCCCTTGTAAATTTGCGTAAAATGTATCTGTTTTATTACCCTGACCTACTTTAATACCGGTATCAAAAGGTCTGTCGTTATAATCTCTATAAATATCACCTCCGTAACTAAAATTATCGGTGCCATCATTGTAATCTAAACCTCTAACACCTAAAACAATTTTTGCATTACCAAACCATCGTTTATAATGATATCTTCCTATAAGAATGGCTTCACTAAAGTTTGCTCCCCAAAGATGTGCCATAGATTGATTATTATGCCCATAGTTTAACACAATGGTATTATGCGAATAGGTGTAAGGCCTAACCCGATTATATTCAAACTGCAACATTAAATTATTGACTTTAAATGCATTGAAATATTTAACACCTAATTGATATCCAAACTTATTTTTCCAACTTTTTTGTCCTGCTGTAACATCAGTCAACGAAAATTCATCTAATATAAATTGACTGTAGAGATTTACATTATCATTCCATTTGTACTTTGCAGAAGCACCAAGCAGAGCATTTCCTGCTCCTTGACCTGTTTCAAACTCAATAGCTCTGTAAAATATAACGGGATTTAAATAATTAATATCAAAGCCTCTGTTATTTGAGTTAGTCCATAATACCGATTCAAATAACCCTATGTTCAAACGTTTTGATACATTCCAACTTAAATAATGGGTTGCCATATATTTGGTTAAAAAAGCTTTATCAACCGTTGCATCTGGTCTTACATCTTTTAACCACATCCAAGTGTTTGTGTATTTAATTTTCCAGAAAGACGTGTTTAACTTTAAAAATGGGTGCGGACTCGCCACATCACTTAAAAACAATGATCTATATCCATCTCCAATAAAGTTTTTCCCATGACCAAACTGAATATTAATAAATTTAGCTGGCGCATACGATAAGTAGGCTTCCGCAACCGGATAATCGTACGAATCAGTTCTAAAACGCTTGCCAATACCTCTTCCCGGCACAATAGCAGGATCTGGACCAAAGGCTTTTAAACTTTCGGCATAATCATTTACATATTGCGCGAACCGTCCTTGACTTTCATAAACCGTTGTATAAAAATTAAAGTGTTTACCTAAACCGCCTTGTACTAAAAGGCCTCGTGTATTATTGTAAGTTGTGCTAAAATCTGCATTGGTATCCTTTCCCCCTTCTAAGTCCAAAATAGGATCGACTGTAAACCAAAAATCATTTGCTTCAACTTGAACTAAATGCTCATTCCAAAGTTTTCTTCCTACCCAAGAACTTGTTTCTTTTTTTAAAGCTTCTGTTTCTGCTTTAAAATCAAAATACTTTGAAACATCATTATATACAAATGGTTTTGAAGCGGTATGACTATTGGTCCCAACAAGATTCATACTTCTATCAAACCTTGAATAGTCTGCATGGGTAAACGGAATATTTAATTGACTTGAATATGACTTATTTGAAAATGATTTTATTGAGGCATTCACTTCGTCATATTCTAATTTTGCTTGTCTCTCTATTTTAGAAATCTCATTCTCTTGTCTTAAATCTTGGGTTTCAACAACTTTATCTTCTAATGGAATTTTAAGAGTTATAGAATATTGTTTAAATGTAGGATTTCCATTGTAGATCCCTGGTTTTATTTTTGGGAATTCTGAAAATACACGTTCTACTTCGTCTTTCAATTCGTCATACATGGCATCCACATAAATAATTTTAAATTGCCCTGTAGTATCAACTTCAAAAAGAATAACCACCTCTCCTTTATAATTGTCATCTAATACATTCTGAGGCACCTTAAACTTGTTAAAGAGCAGTTGAAACACGTTCTCGTTAAAACACTTCTGTTGCGATTCTATAGAGGCATTTTTACAATCAGGAAACATTGGAGGCCTTTCATTAAATAAATCGTCTTGTGAAAACAGGTTATATTGAACTAATAGTAGGAGTAGAACAACGAGTCTCTTCATGGGATTGTACTAAGAATTGTTTGAAAGCAGAAAGATACTATATTTTTAAGAATGCAAACATTAAAAAAACCGTTATCCTAATGAATAACGGTTTTAAAGCAAAAAGAGTATATAAAAACTAATTTTGAACTTTAAAAACTATTGGTAACGAATAAATAACACCCACGGGTTTATCTCTTTGTTTACCAGGCTCCATATCAGGAATTATATTGACTACACGCTCCGCCTCTTCTTCTAGCTTTGGATGTGTTGCCCTTGTTTTAATATCGGTTACATGCCCAGTTTTATCAATTTTAAACTCGACATTAATTCTTTGAATTCCAGACAAACCGTACTCTGAGGCTATATTACTATTAAACTTTTTTTGGACGAGCTTATTAATTTTATCTGACATACATTTTTTTCGTTCATTATTATCCTTTGCCCTTTCGCATCCCGGATAAATAGGCACTTGCTCAACAAGAATATACGGCACATTTTCAACCTCTGGAATTTTAATTACGCCAGGAACTCTTTTAGGATCGATAGGAGTTTCTGTTACAACTGGATCTTTAGTGAAAATTTCGGGTGTATTTTCATCAATAACAAACTTTGGATCAACAACTCTCGTTATTTGTTTTTTCACTATGTTTTGTTTTTCAGGTTGCTTCTGTCTTATTAATGGAACATCAACAAAAAGAGCTGGCTCTTCAATGGGCTTAAATTCACAAATTTCTTGAAAACTTGTTTCAAATTTCATTTCAAACAAACCATAAGCGGCTAATAAGCAAATAATCAATCCTACTTGAAAATAAAGAATTGTTTTTTTTTGTAAATTTGCATCATGCTTTTGTGATTTTTTCACGGATTTCTCATTTTGGCGAATGAGTTCGTGAGGATTTTTTGGAATTCTCATAATAATTTTAGATTAACTGTTAATATTATGATAAAATCACAATAAGTGTACCAAAAAAAGAAATCCCGTTACATAACATGTAACGGGATTTTATATTTGTTTATTCCTTAACTAAAAGGAAAGAAAATTAATCTTGTACTTGGAATATAATAGGTAAAGAATATGGAACTGTTACAGCCTTACCACGTTGTTTCCCTGGTTTCATTTGAGGGAGCAAACCAATAACACGCGCCGCCTCTTTTTCTAGAGCTGGGTGTGGAGCTCTTGCACGAATACCTGTAATTTTTCCAGATTTATCAATTTTAAAAATTACATTAATACGTTGTCTTCCACTTAATCCTAATTCACTAGCTAAATCTGTATTAAATTTTTTATTTACAAAATCAGCGATTTTTTCAGACATACATTTTTTCTTTGCGTTGTTATCACCTTTATCACAACCTGGAAATACCGGTACGTTTTCAATAACAGCAAAAGGCACTTCTACATCTTCCTCTACTTCTTCTACAGCAACATCTTCTACTTTGGCAATTTCTGTCTCTTGATCAGCTTCTGTGGATTCTATAACAGTTTCTTCAACCTGCGCCTCATCTTCAACTACCTCAATTTGCTCTGGAGCAGCAGGTGGTGGTGGTGGTGGTGGTGGCGTTTGTAATTGTTCCGTAATTGGAACTTCTTCATCGTCTAACGCATCCATACTTACTTGCCCTATATCAATATTAGACTTATCATAAGATTTGTAATTGATCGCATAATTTGTAAGAAACAACATTAAAGCTAAACCAATTGCGAAATACAGTGAACTGTTACGTCCAACATTTGCTTTAGGATTTTTCTTAGGTTCCATAATTTTAATCGTTTTTGTAGATTGCTAAAATAACTATTTATTTATCAAAAAAACAAGTCTTTATATTTTTTTAATAAGGATTCTGTTTTTTATATATATTACTAATGTTGCCAACAACGCTCCTAGAGTATTAGCAAACACGTCATTTATATCTGATTGTCTGCTAGTTGTTATAGCTCCCTGAAGTACTTCAATAATTATACCAAACACAACAGAAAAACAAATAGCATAGATAATACTTTTATTTTTATTTATTTTAAACTGAAAAAATAACGTAACGTACCATAAAATTGCTAATACAAAATAGGCTGAAAAGTGAAAAATTTTATCAGCATTTTGAATGTGAACTTCCTCAACTAATTTATCTACTTTTATAAGACAAACTGTAGCTAACGCTAATGAATACAGTATTGTTATTATTAAAGAATAGGTTTTAAGCACCAACCAATGTTTTATAAGCATCAGCAGATAACAAGTTATCAACCTGAGACAAATCTGAACACTTCAATTTAATCATCCACCCTTCTCCATATGGATCTGAATTTACTTTTTCAGGCTCGTCTTCTAAAGCCTCATTAAACTCTATTATTTCACCAGATAATGGTAAAAATAAATCTGATACCGTTTTAACGGCTTCTACGGTTCCAAATATTTCTTCGGCTTCTAGCGTTTCATCAAGGGTTTCAACCTCAACGTAAACAATATCTCCTAGTTCGCCTTGCGCAAAATCTGTAATTCCAATAGTGGCAATGTTTCCCTCAATTTTAACCCATTCGTGGTCTTTTGTGTAATGTAATTCTGCTGGTATATTCATTTTTGTATGTTATATTGATATTGCAAATGTATTTATTCAAACCTTTAATTCAAATACTTATTTGTTAATTCCCAAAATTATATCGAATGGTAAAACCAGATCGAATAGTTGTTTGTGGAAATGCTGTTGAAATAGCGTATTCTGAAAACGAATAATCAAAGTAAAAAATTCCTGTTAGATTTTTGCTGAAAGCATAATCTGCTGAATATTTTAATCCCCAAATTGTCTGACCTGAGGTTACTTGATTGTTTTCTAAATCTAAATATCTTATAATGGTTTTGTTATCTCTTATAGAAATATCTGCCTTCATATTTAAGTCGCTAACAATTCGTTTTTGAGGCCCTGCCAACTGCGATCTAATTCGTAAATCTTTAATTCTATACCCTAAACCAATGACATATTCTTTTCCTTGAATTTCAGTCATTAAATTATTATCAAAACTTAATGATAACAACCTATCTTTTTTAACTTCAGCAAGAATTTTAATAGAGTTTTTCATTTCAAAATCAATTCTTACAAGCGGACTAAACATTTCTGCTAAGTTAATATTGCTATATAAGTTTTCATTTTTATAGTTACCAGATTGGTCTAACACATTGCTTGGTTGTGAATCATAATCTGAATTATAATCAATAGTTGAATAATCTAAATTAGATCTAAATTGATTGATGGTATATGTTGAACGATAGCCATGTGTAATAGAGAAACGTTTGAATCGTTTTTTAAACCATTCAAATTTCATTAAACCAGTATATTTAATATCCCAATTAGGAATTGGCACATCTCTAAAAGCTCCCAGTTTTACACTATTAGCGTCTGTACCTGTATAGGCGGCTAAAAATGCTGGTATAAGAACTGATTGATTATTTTTACCAAAGCCTTTTGGATAGCCATCTATTCCAATATTATCCGGGTTATTTAAATCTACGCCTCTATCGGCCGCCAATCTTTGAGCTATTGTTAATCTATTTGCTCTAAAATCACTAAATGCTTGAGAGCTATTTTCATCACTGGTACTAAAGGCCGTTTTTAATAGCACCGTAGAGATATTAAAATTACCAAACGTATTTGGTGTTAAAGACTCATATTCATAGTCTCCTCCCGTTTCATTAACTCTGTAGTTTTCTGTAAAGTTTTCATAGTAAGCTCTGTTTCCTATAAGATCGATTTTTAAATCTTTTACAGGCTCTAAACTGGCAGAAACGTCTAATTGTTTTGTATGTGTTTCGGTATATTGTTGGTTAAACTCGGGAAAAACAGTTAACCATCCATTTCTAGCTGCCAAATATCGTATATCAGTTTGACTTCCAAAAGTATACCCCAATGTAGGTTTAAGTGTTCCTATAAAACCAGGTGTTGGTAAATATCCGGGTAAAAACGTTCCGTTATTTTCAGAATAATTAAATTGAATTCGTTTAATACTAGTTAAAATATCTATTCCAGCATTCAATATTTTGGTTCCACCTCCGCCTTTAGTTTTCACCTTGTTTGTGTTGTCTTGATTTGCCCCTGGAGGCGCTCCACTGGTTCTTGACCTAACAATTCGTGTAGGCTTTTTTGTTAACCCAATATACTTGTACAACTTATTCATATCTAAAGTTGTATTGATATTATGCGTATTGGCGTTTTGAATGGTGTTTCCTAAATCATAGGTTTGTCCATCTAATTCTAAATTACCATATAAATCAGATCCTTTTTGCCATTGGAAATCGCTACTGTATTGATACGTCGCATTTATAAAACTAAAGGTTGGTATTTTATTAATAGGTAACTCGTAGGTAATTCCTAATTGTTGATTTTGCCTGTTAGGATCTCCAAAATCAAAAAATCCGTCCCAAATGTCTAAGGTTGGATCTTGTTCGCCATTAAGAATATTATCTTTAAAATAATTACGTACTATGTTATTATTAGCCGCTGTAAAATTAAATTGTAGGGCTTTAGTTAAATTGTAATTAATAGTGTATTGAAAATCGAACATGTAATTTCTTCGATATAATTCTTCAAGTCCAATATTATTCCCTCCTAACTCAACCTCTCTGAATTTTTGACTATTAAATTGTCTATTAATATTTGAATTAATAGTGAAGCTCGTAGGCATTAAATTAACATTAAAGTCTTTTAAAAGTTTCCAGTATTTTCCTGTAAACAACGAATCATTTTTCTTAAACGGTTCAATAGATAACGGGTTAAAGTTATAGGCATAATTAGCTCCTACCCGTAAGGTTTTATTAACCGCTTTTTCTATTTCAAAATCCCTGTGCTCTTCTTTGTTATACGAATAATTAAAGGTTAAATTTTCAACGTCATAAAAACGCGGTTTCTTCTCTGTTGTTCTATTTTTTCTGACACCTATAAAATTGATGCTTTGCCTTTTAGTGTAATCTTCAGACTGTTGTTTAATTTGCTCCCTTTCGGCATTAGAATTGGCTGCTGCCAATCTTGAATCCAGCGTAAGGTCTTTATAATATTGATCGTATTTTGGGGTGATAAGCTCTTCACTCTGACCGTAATTAAATGGAATTTGAACACCCCATTTTTTTGGTAATAATTGTCCAACATTAACATTGGTTACCACATCGTATTGTTTAACATCTTCTAAGCTTCGCTGACTTGGACCTTGTTCTATAGATCCGAATCCAGAAGTGCTTTGTCTCCCCGTAGCACTTATATTCATAAAATCAGCTAAATTAGTATCCATACTTACTACAGCTGCCCAACCGCCTTCGTTATCCATATCTGATAACCGTAATTCATTATACCAAATCTTAGCGCAAAGATCGTTTCTATTAGTAGCATTTTTTACTCCAACCATCAACGTTCTTATATCTCCAAAATTAGGATTCCCTTTAATTGCAACGCGATGCTGTCCTGCCACATAATTAGAATATTGATCTCCTTTAATAGGAACAGCTTTTCCATCAATAACATCATAAAATGTAGGATCTTCATTTGTTAAGGTTCCATCTGAAATTCCTTGTGCTTTAATTTGAGCCAATACATCAAGTGATAAATTAATTTCATTCTCTTTGGGCCAAAGTTCTTCTCTTGTAATTCCTGTTGATACTTGTAATGGTATTTCTATTTGATAATAATTTTGGGTTAAGTCGTTACCCATTCTAATAAAACCAACCAAATCATTACTTGATAAGCTTCCAGATTCATCATCTTGCGCATGCATAAACATTCTTAAACGTTTATACTGTCGCATATCTACACTGATATTTTTATAGACTGCTTTAGAATCTTTTGTTTCCAAATTACAAACGTTAACCACTAAAGACTGTTCATTTTGTTGTACAACCGTGTTATTGTTAAATAGTTGCTCCGGTTCAATACCTGGTGGTCTTTGGTAACTACCCTCATTTTCGATAGTTCCTATAACGCCAACTGAAAAATCTGTCTGAGGATCATCAGGTGTCGGGTCATTTTTATCTAAAGCTTGTGTGTAGCGTCTCCAATCGCTTCGTACTAAATCGATTGTGCCAAATCGGAATACTGTAGGCTGTGTAAACCCTTTAAGAAATAACCGCGTAAAACGTGCAGAACGTAAATCGGTTATTCCTCCAATCGATTTTCTCTGATTTCCTTCAACAGGAATTCTAAACTGATACCATCTTACATCTACTTTATCACCATTTGGTAGAGCTCTAGGTCTAACTTTAAAATCTGTAATAAACTCTTTTAATGGATTAGATACAGGAATATTATCATATTCGCTTTGAGTTTCCGGTAAATTTTGTCTCGTAATATCTAATTCATATTCAAAATAACTATCAATCGTGTTCATGGTATTATCACGATTAATGTCTTCTACGTCTGGTTGTGTATTAGCCCCTCTATCAGTATTTGAAAAGGTGTCGGGTGTATTTCCCTCCACGCCATTATACTTTTTATAGCGCTCAAAAATATCCCCATCTGTATTTAAAAAATAGGTATAATCATCATTTGCTGGATCGTCACCAAAACTCGCTCCAAAGTTTGCAATTTCTTCGCTATTATTATACCCATCATATCCAACATCCTGATTTATTCGTTCTTGTCCTGTGGTGTCAAAAGCATACACTAAGGACTGATTTTGAGGCACAACCGTTCCCCAAGCTGTTACTGGAAGTAAACTTTTGTCGCCATTTTTAGGCAACCCATTTTCATACAATTTTCTGCCATCCTTCACAATATCCTCAGAAATGTTTCCTAAATCAAAAACTAATTTTCCTCCTGGGTTAGAAGGATTGTCTTGAAATGGATCCTGCAACCAAAATTCAATGTATTCTACATTGGCTTGCTCTAAATCTGTTGATGTTAATTGACGCGTTATTCCTGCCCAACTTTCTTGTGGATTATCTATAATACCATCTGTTGCATCTGGCTCAAAATTATAAGGCCCTCTTTCTGAAGGATAATAGGCTAAATCCAACGTATTAAGTACAGAATTCTGTCCTTGAACTAAATCGCGCTCAGGGAATAGCTCATTAATGAAAACCCTACTTGTGTATAAGTTTGACATATCATCATCTGATATATCTCCTGGTCGCTGACTGCTATAAAAAATAGGATCAATAGTATACCAGTTTAACCGAGCCCTTTGATATCCGTTTTGAATACCATTATCATCCTCATTAGGATTTCCTGGAACGCCTAACCCTATTGGTCTACTGGATAAGAACCATGATTGTTGTGATTTTAAATCGATAGCATTTTGAGAGCCTTCAAAATCATCGATATATGAGGTTGATTCTCCATTAAGATTCGTTCCTTTTGGAGCACCTGGTGCCAAATAGGCAAACTCCCCACGTAGTGATAAGTTAGATTCTACATCGGTATCAATATTAGGAAGCTTATTTACTAAACGTGTTAAAAAAGGCACTTTGGTAGAATAATTACCATTTAATCCGAAAATGGTATTATTTATAGGTTCAGTTCCGTAATTAGCTTTTTGCGTTATTGGTCGTTCGTTTAAATTTAAAAGTGTGGCTCCTAACAAGAAATTATCATTAAACTTATGTTCGATATTTATGCCCGTAAAGCGTTTTGATTGCTGACCAAAAACAGCATTATTTTCTGTAGAAACTTGAATTGGGGTGTTTGAGGCTTTTAACGCTTCATCTAAAATTTGGACGCGACCCAATTGATAATTTACCGTATAATCAATACCTTCAACCAACACACGACCACCGGCCGTTACTTTAACCGATCCTCTAGGAACATTAAATGAGCCAATAGGAATACCGTCACCACTTTCTGATTTGTAGCGCCCTTTTAATAGAAACTTATTTTTTTCAACAGCTTCTAAAGCAGCTGTTTTGGTGCTTTTATAAAGCACATCATATACGTACTTCTTTTGGTTGTCATTGTAAGAGGCTTCATTACTATAATCTTCACTTGCATTCAGTGATAATTTATTAAATAAATAGCTACCAAACGGTTCTACACTTGTGAAAATTATTTTTCCGTTCTGAGGAATCACTGTAATGCCTGGATAGAAATCAAAAAAGCCATCGCCATTAGTCTGTGGATCATTATTGAAATTTAATTTATCCAAATTAAAAACTCTCAATAGCGGTATTTCATTTAATGGGTCTTCATTGGGACCAGGCGTGGGGAATGGTGTGCCGCTAACTGGTGTAATATAATTTAAAGGTGACGACTCGTTGTAAAAAATATTCAGCTTAAAATCATCCGGACTTAATTGATACGCCCCGGTGTCATAAATATTTTTCATCATTAAATCCCAAACTGGCTGATTCACATTGGTAATGCTACTTTTTAATAATTTCAATATCAAATTACTATTAACCACATTGGTTACTTGACCAGATGTATTGGTAGTTACATTGGTAGCATCAACCCCATCATTAGCAAATTCACCTACTTGATACACTTGTCCTCCAACTGTAAATTGATACGCAACCGCCAATACCTCATCATTATTTAACCGTTGGTTTAACGAAATATATCCTAAATCTTTATTAAGAACATATTCTTGTCCTTCAATTAACTTTCTAGCATTTTCTAATTTAGCATAATCAAACCCTTCTTTTACATTTGACACCGTAATACCAGATTGTACCGTAGCAACATCTCTAATAGCATTGGTTAATTGAGAGCCAGCGCCTCCAATATTTGTTGGATCAAAATCATTATTACTATTATCTGGAAAAGATCCTGGTCCAGCATTTACAAAACCTCCAGGAGGTGTTTGCAATCCAATCACATCAGACTCTCCCAAATCTTGAAGCGCCACCACATTCCTGATATTATCTGTTCTATTGCTTCTATTGGTTACCCAAACTTCTATTCTTGTAATTTGTAATCCTCCATTGTTCAAAAATGGATAGGTTGCCAAGGCTTTATCATAATGATCTCTAAAATACTGCGATAAAAAGAAGTGCCTGTTTTCATCATAATCTCTTATAAACAATTCAAATTCTTCTACAGTACCACCTCCTTGCGCTATAACCGTATTTGCCTGCGATTTTTGTTCAGAAAAAACTCCTGTAACGGTTGTTTTTCCAAATTGTAATTGTGTTTTAACACCAAACAAACTTTGTGCACCTGTGATTAAGGAACTATTTAAAGGCATGCTTACATTACCTACCTCTATCTTTTGGATAATATCATCTTCAGTAGGCGTATATTCTAATTTGATTAAATTTTGAAAATCAAAGGTAGATTGGGTATCATAATTAGCTGTAACCTGAAGTCGGGTTCCCACCTTTCCCAATAAACTTAAACTAATACGCTGGTCAAAATCAAATGTAAAATTACTTCTATTTCTTGGTGAAAAAGACGGGTTATCTTGTTTTGAAAAAAGCACTCCTAGATCCATTTCAACCGATCCTTGAGGTACAATATCAATGTTGTTTCCTCCAAAAATAGATTCGAACAAATCTGATTTTACATAAAACCCAGGTAATAAATTTTTCTGTTCATCTTCAGAACCTTCCTTTTTACCATCAAAGGCGTCAATTTTTTGTTTGTAATAAGATCTTAAATTTTCTCTTTCAACTAAATCCTGATATTCCTTTGGAGTAAGGATAATAGGATAATTTATATTGAAACTCCCAACTTTTTCTGTGTAAATATATCTATCGGTAATGGGGTCGTAGGTGTATTTAGATTCGATACCGTTAGGGTTAGGAATTTTTATTTTACCTAAAGAAAACCCTGTAGCTGTAGAATCTTGCTCTGGCTGTTGAGACCATACTGTAAGAGAAAAAAGAAACGCAAAACATAAGAATAAATATCTATTAATTAATTTATAAAATATTGCGTTAATTGTATTCAAAATCAATTATAAATTTTTTAAAGCTTGCTTAATAATGGTTTCTACTGTAGCGTCTGGTTGTGTCATCATAATTTTATCTACAACACGTTCTGCTTGCTTCCTAACAAAACCAAGAACTTCTAATGCAGATAACGCCTCATCTTTATTGGTATTGCCTTTTGAAATAGAAACTTCATCAATATCATAAATCTTTAAAATTTTATCCTTTAAATCAATGATAACGCGCTGTGCCGTTTTAGCACCAATGCCTTTTATAGATTGAATTAAAGCTACATCACTAGTCGCTATACCTTCTCGTACTTGTTTTGGTGTTAAAGAGGATAGCATAGTGCGAGCTATACTAGCACCAATACCACTAACCGAAATTAATAATCTAAAAATTTCTCGTTCTGCCAACGATGAAAATCCATAAAGTGTATGCGAATCTTCTTTAACCTGAAGATGTGTATACAATTTTAAAGACTCATTATCTGGAATTTGCGAATAGGTATGTAGTGAAATATTAAGTATATAACCAACCCCATTACATTCAATAACTACATCGGTTGGATTTTTTTCAATAAGTTTTCCTTGAATATGCGTTATCATCAAATACTATTAGTTAACCCCTCAAAAGTAATAAAATTATCGACAAACGGATTATTTCTGACCTCCCTTTTCTTGTTCCCTTTTTTCTTTGTTTTGAGCATCAACAACCGCAACAGCCGTCATATTAACAATCTCATCAACACTTGCTCCTAACTGTAAAATGTGAACTGGTTTGCGCATACCCATCATAATAGGTCCAATAGATTCTGCTTCGTTTAATTCCTTTAAAAGTTTATAGGTAATATTAGCAGAATCTAAGTTTGGAAAAATCAAGACATTAACTTTTTTACCTACCAATTTTGAAAACGGAAAACGTTCTTTAAGCATCTCATCATTTAACGCAAAATCGGTTTGTAATTCTCCATCGACAATCATATCTGGATAATGACGATGTAAAAAAGAAACAGCTTCTCTCATTTTTGCAGCTTCTGGATGGTTTGAAGACCCAAAATTTGAATATGAAGTCAATGCCATAACGGGTTCCATACCAAACATTTTAACAACCCTAGACGTCATTTGTGCAATTTTTGCTAATTCTTTTGCAGAAGGGTTAATATTTATAGAGGTGTCACTTAAAAATAAGGGGCCTCTTTTGGTCATCATAATATTTGTTGTAGCAACTCTATTAGCACCAGGAGCCAAACCAATAAGTTCTAACATGGGCTTAACTACCGATGGATAATTTCTTGAATAACCTGAAATCAACGCGTCTGCGTCTCCTTCATTAACCATCATAGCAGCAAAATAATTGCGTTCACGCATCAAACGTTGCGCCGCATAATAGGTAACGCCGCGTCGTTTCCTCTGTTCCCAATAAACCTTAGCATAACGGTTTTTCCTTTTATTTTCATGCTCTGATTTTGGGTCAACAATAAGAACATCTGAAGAATCAAACTCAATCTCTTTCATAAGACGCCTGATTGTTGCTTCTCTACCCAGTAAAATTGGTTTTGCAATACCTTCATCATGAGCAATTTGAGCCGCTTTAAGCACAGATAACTGATCGCCTTCAGCAAACACAACACGTTTTGGGTCTAGCTTAGAACGGTTCATTAACAGCCTAACAATTTTATTATCAGAACCCATTCTTTCAAGAAGTGACTCTCTATACTTCTCCCAATCTGTTATTGGTTCTGTAGCAACACCACTTTCCATAGCTGCTTTGGCTACAGCAGGAGGAACTTCTGCAATTAAACGAGGATCAAAAGGTTTTGGAATAATGTATTCTTTTCCAAAGGTTAATTTTGTTTCACCATAAGCAATATTAACTTGTTCTGGAACTGGTTCTTTAGCTAAGTTAGCCAAAGCTTTAACGGCTGCCATTTTCATAGCTTCGTTTATTTTTGTAGCTCTTACATCTAAAGCGCCTCGAAAAATATATGGAAACCCTAATACATTATTTACTTGATTAGGATGATCACTTCTGCCTGTTGCCATGATAATATCCTTACGCGTAGCAATAGCCTTACTGTAAGCTATTTCAGGATCCGGATTCGCCATCGCAAATACTATTGGATTTTTTGCCATAGACTTAAGCATTTCTGGAAGTACCGTATCTGCCTTTGACAACCCAATAAACACATCTGCATCTTTCATGGCTTCCGCTAAAGTGTGGATATCTCTTTCTGTAGAATATTCAGCTTTTTCATCGGTTAAATTGTCTCGATCATTTCTAATAACACCTTTACTATCAACCATCACCACATTTTCGCGTCTAGCACCAAACGCCTGATATAAACGTGTACATGAAATAGCAGCGGCTCCAGCTCCGTTAACAACTATTTTAACCTCTTCTATTTTCTTTTTTGAAAGCTCTATGGCGTTTAACAATGCAGCAGCAGAAATAATAGCTGTTCCGTGCTGGTCGTCATGCATTACAGGAATATTGAGTTCTTCTTTTAAACGTTTTTCTATTTCAAATGCTTCGGGAGCTTTAATATCTTCTAAATTAATACCTCCAAAAGTTGGCGCAATCATTTTCACAGTTTGAATAAACTCTTCAACATTCTCGGTACCAACCTCAATATCAAACACATCAATATCAGCAAAAATTTTGAATAGCAAGCCTTTTCCTTCCATAACAGGTTTAGAAGCTTCTGGACCAATATTTCCTAATCCTAAAACGGCTGTTCCATTTGAAATAACAGCTACTAAGTTTCCTTTTGCTGTATATTTATATACATTTTTTATATCTTTTTCAATTTCTAAACAAGGTTCAGCAACACCCGGCGAATACGCTAAAGACAAGTCTCTTTGTGTGGCGTATTTTTTGGTAGGTACAACTTTAATTTTTCCAGGAGTTGGTTTAGCATGATATATAAGGGCTTCTCTTCGTTTACTTTGCTTACTCATTTTAGTTTAGTTTGGAAATGTGAATAACAAAGATAACAAACCTACGCAAGGAAAACCTTAATCTTTCAAATTTTTGACAACACTAATTGAGTCTAAATTTTACTTTGAACAATAGTTAGTAAGACTAAAGAATAATTAGCAATATGATATTAAAAAGTCATTATTTTAGATAAATCATTCTCTGAGTAACTAATGGTAAACATTTTGTTTTGAAGATTTACTTTTAAATGGGCTTGCTCATTTTGATTCATCCATTTAATATCTATTTCGTTAGAAGAAGTTTCATTAATTTTTACAGTTCCAGAGAAAGCTTTTGAAGTATTTCTTAATCGTATAATTTCTAACTGTTTTTTAACAACATCTGTTTTTAAACCATCTTCAATATCTTGCATGCTTAATGTTGTTCTATTAATTTCTTTATGCCCAGCACTTCCACCTTTATCGGCAGCTTCATAATTATTTTTTCCTGCAAAAAGATCTAAATACCATACCTGAGGAATTCCAGGCATAAACAATTGAATAGCTCTAGCTAATAACAGTTTTTGCTCATCTTCGCCTAAAGCGCTAAAGAATGTTGCATTGACTTGATAATATGAAATCTTATTTCCTGATGCGTCATACAAGTTTTTTACTCGACCACCGCGTTCGATAATTTTATTCATAACACCTTCAATCGCCTCATCCTCCAACAATCCTTTATTATAAATTCCGTTTACCTCTTTACCTTTTAAATCTAGCACAGGTATCCCATCATGACACCCCAACATATTAACCGTTTTATAACCTTTATTTATAATTTCTTGAGCCCAAGTTTTAAGTGCTTTACTATTAGATTTTTCAATGGTATGAATAATTAATCCTGGAAGGAAAAAATCGTAGATATGATAACCCTTTTTAGCAACCTCATCATGCAAATGCAATCCATATTCAGCATGAATTTCTGGTAAAAGTGTTAACTTATTCTTTTCTGCAATTTGTTTAATACGCTCAAGATGTTCCCACGTACCTGGTTTATTAAAAAAGTTTGACTGTCCAATTTCCTTATGTAAATAGGCAAAAGCATCTAGCCTTAATATATTCCCTCCAAAACCACTAACTTTTCGCAATGTTTCCTCGTAAAAATCCCATACCAATTCTGAATTGGCATTCACATCCATTTGTCCTAAATAGGAACGGTTTTTATTTACAATTTGCAGTATGTCCTTTTTTAAATAATTACAATCTTCAAAATTTACGGTAGAAATATCTTGATTGCTATCTATAGCTTGATTTACTGTTTCGCAAATAAAATGAGCTTGTTTAGATGATAGTTCTTTTAAGTTTTTTAAATCATCAGGAGTTATTTTATTGTATGTAATTTGTTGATAGAACGTGTTCCAATATGGTTTTTCTGTTCCATCTGGAAACATCACTTTTAATATGGGGAGTCCAGATTTTCTCATAAATAATTTATTGAGAAATTCTTCTTTTGGTATTACAACACCATCATCTCCCATAGTACCATGTCCTTCCCAAAAGTTATTCCAATCAATAAAAAAGTCCTTATATTTTGATTGATTCCCATGTTTTAATAAATCTTTAAATTGAGGTGATGCTACTGACAAATGATTTAAAACAATATCAAATTTTAATTGAATATTGAGGTCCTCTAAAGCTTTTAAATCTTGTTTTGAAACTAATTCCTCGTTAAGATTATAATCAATAATAGAAAAACCTCTATCTAAATCACTATTAAAAAAAGTTGGCAACACATAAAACAACGAAAAAGCATTCTCAAATTCTGGCCTTTGTAACATGGTAACCATATCATGTAAATTTACCCCTATACTATCTGGGTATGCATTTAGCATCACTCCGTTACTTATTTTATTTTCTTTTAACATTTTTCGGATTTTATGTGGACTACTTATAATTTCTATTTAAAACAATTATTTAACAAAGACGAGATATTGCCACGGTTCTAATACTAAAGGCTTATTATTAATAGTATATTCTCTATTTGTAAAATACTCAGTATATGCTCCATAAATTTGATTATTTGTGATTTGAACCGATTGATTTTCAGACGAAAAATTAAAGATTCCTATTACCTGATTTCCCTCTGACTTGCGAACAAAACCCACTACGTTTTCATTGTCTTCAATTGAAATTGGAAATCCACCAATATTGCTTGCCCATATAGCTGGATTCTCCTTTTTTAAACTCACTAATGACTTATAAAACAGTTGTAAGCTAGAAGGATCAGTCCAATCTATGCTGTCTTTGTCGAAGAATTTAAGTCGCTTTGAAAGCCCGACCTCCTGACCACCAAGAATAAGCGGAAAGCCATAGGCGGTAAAAACAAAAGTAGCAAAAGTTTTATGTGCATCACCAAATCTTTCAGACGTAGTGCCAACCCAAGAATTTAAATCATGATTAGACGTATAAGTCATTCGCAATGCGGTACGCCCATACTTGAACATGTCTCTGTCAATCCAATCAGATAATGCATTGGCTTTCTTCTCTCCTTTAGCCACTTCACGCATAATTACTTCAAGTTCATCAGCATAACTTCCATCCAATATGAACGTTTCATGGCCACATTCTGCCAACCAAAAAAGATCTTTTATTGGATCTAACGCTGCTCTAGCTTCTTCCCATAGGTATAAAGGAATTTTATCTCCACAACCATGGTCTAACCTAAATCCATCAATTCCTAATTCAACCCAGTAGCGCATAGCTTCAATCATTGCTTTTCGAGTATTAGGGTTGGAATGATCCAATAATGCCGTATCCCACCATACATCGGTAGGGCTCATGGCTTCGTAAGTTATTTTACCATCTGCATCATGAATATAATAATCAGGGTGTTCTGTTATCCACTTATGATCCCTCCCAGTGTGGTTTGGCACCCAGTCAATAATCAAATAAAAACCCATATCATGTGCCTTCTTAAGCAAGGCCTTAAAATCATCAATAGTTCCAAACTCGGGGTTCACCGCCGTATAATCTTGAGGCGCATAATAACTGCCGAGCGTTCCTTTCCTGTTCATTTTACTTATAGGGTGAATAGGCATAAGCCATAGTACATCTACTCCCAATTCTTTAAGTCGTGGTAAGTGCTTTGAAAATGCATTAAAAGTTCCTTCTGGTGTAAATTGTCTAATATTTACTTCGTAAATAGTTGACCCAGAAATTTTTTGAGGAAACGTTGATTCAACTACTGAATTAATTGATTCCTTGTTTTTTTTATCTGAATTGTTCTGACAACTTGATAAAACAATTAATAGTGAAAATAAAAGAGTAAAATTTTTCATCAGATTTAATAATTATTAATGTGTATATATTTGATCTTATTCATACGTCAATTGGAAAAATTGATTTCAATTTTGATGAATGACAATCTTTCTATGTCTATCCTTTTTTGAACTTGAGCACATCATACCCTAATCACCTTTTTCTTGAGCTTAAGTAAAGACGTAATCAATGCAAATACAGTTAAAACAAATAGTACTAAAAAACTCATTTTAAGACTGTAAATATCAGAAATGAACCCCAAAGCAACAGGTCCTATTAAAAAACCCATAAATCCGACTCCTGATACAAAAGAAATGCTTGTCGAAGCCGAAACCCCATGTGTCTTTCCAGCGACTCTAAACAATTCGGGCACAATTACCGAAAGACCAAGTCCTATTAAACCAAATCCAAATACAGTTACAATAAACTCATTGAATAAAACACCTAAGTATCCAATACTTGCTAAAAGACATCCCAGCAAAATAATTCCAATCGAACCTGTTTTCTTACTTATACCATCACCAAAAAATCGTCCTAAAGTCATTGTTGTTGAAAACAAAATAAATCCTAATCCTGCCAGATTATTTTGTGAGATTTCAACAACCTCAAGTAAATACAAGGTGCTCCAATGTTCTATAGCACCTTCACTAATCATAATTACGAACGCCAAAAAAGCGATGACTAATAAGGGCTTAAAAGCTGATAATTGAAAGGTCTTCTTTTCTTCTGAAGTGTTACTTTCTTTAATCTTGATATAATGTTTTGATAACCATAAATTTATTGCTATAACACAAGAAGCAATAATCATCATATGATATACGGGTAAAATGAAAAATGTCATTAAAATAGAGCCCAACATGGCTCCAATAACTCCTCCGAGACTAAAAAACCCATGTGCGGCAGACATGAAGTTATTATCATCTTGTTTTTCAATTTCTGAAACCAAAGTATTCATGGCTACATCTGTTGATCCGGAAAATATTCCAACGATAAACAATGAAAGACATAGTGATATATAATTAACGGCAACTAGCGGACCAATAAAAGCAATGGCAAAAAGGATAACTCCAATAATAGTGTATTTTCCTAAACCTATTTTTTTAATAATATATGGTACCAAGGGAAGAAATACCAAAATACCCAATGCCAAACAAAATAAGGCGAATCCGATTTCAGAATCATTTAATTCTAATTTTTCTTTTACATATGGAATATACAAAACCCACGTACCAATCAAAATATTTAATGATGCGAATACCCAAGTTACTGAGAAATATTTTGGTTTCAATAAAATTAATTTGAGCGAATTCATATAAAATATTAAAAAATAAACTCTGGTTTAACAAGATTATTTAGTTTTTCTATATAGCTGTTTTCTAATAGTGACAACCCATATTGATAAGAGGCATTCATCCATCCAAATCCTTCTTGTGAGATGTATTCGAAATCAGTTCCTACATTACCATATTCTGCAAACACTTTATGAGTGGCTTCCACAACATCATATTTCTCAGGAATGGTACCATTGTAATCGACAGCATTTTTAGTAATCATGAATAGCCATCTATAAATTAATTCTTGAGCGTCATCTACAAAACCATAGTTAAGTAATCCTTTCCAAATCATCATTTGATGGGGTGCCCAACCGTTGGGATAATCCCATTGCCGTTGGGGTTGATTTTTCGATATGTTTCCTATACTTCTCTTAGTGCTACCTGCAATTCCGCCTTTTTCTTTTAATAAAGGCATAGCCATTTTAACAAGTTGTTCTGCCTGATGTTGTGAACATAAATTTGACCACAAAGGAGTTAAGGTTGTTGCGGCAACAAAATTTGATTGCTTTTTAGTAACCACATTGTAATCAAAATACATTCCTTTACTTTCGTTCCATAAATTTTTATTAACGGCTACTTTTCTAGCATTTGCTTTTTCTTTCCAATAAGTAGCAGTATACTCCTTAAAATTATCTTTAAACTCGGTTTCAATTATTTCTGAAAAATCTGTTTCATATTTATACAACATAGCATTGAGTTCAACCAGATTTAAATCGGCACAAATTCCTTCAATACGATATGAAGTATCGTGCCCTGATTCCCTAACCGTTCTATCATGAATGAAATAAGTATCTAATGCATCATTTGAAATAATACCGTTTGCATAGTCTTTTTCATAATCTCTAATAGACATATCTAATTTATCTGCAAAAGGCTTTATTATTGAATCAAAATGACCCTCTTCGCATTCGGGAGGAAATCCTATCCCTTCAGCTAAGTATCTATTAAGACCATTATCCGTAAGCCGCTTACCTTCAACCATCCAAACAGTTTCATATTCTTTAATGGCGGTAGTAAGGTGGCTTTTTAACCATTCTTTATCTTGGGTGATTTCAAAAACCTCTCTAATTAAGCTGGTATAAAAAGGAGGTTGTGTTCTTGTTAAATAATAGGAACGATTGGCGTTTAAAATTTTACCATAATTCTCAATTTCATACTGAAAATTATCAGCCATTGCTTTAACCAATTCAACCTTTCCATCTATTAATAAACCAATGGATTCAAAATAACTATCCCAACCATACATTTCATTAAATCTACCTCCTGGAACTACAAAAGGAACACCTTCAATATGATTATGTTGTTTCTCTATTTTTAATGATAATATTCCTGACTTATTATTTATTGATTTAACAAACTTAGGTGTTATAGTTTCTGGAAGTTGGATGACCTCAATAGGCAATGATGTCTCAAGATTTTTATAATAATTGAATGCTAAAGAGTCGTTATATGGTGTGTATATTCTTAGTCTATTTGAGGTAAGTGTTTTATTTTTAGTGTCATGAAGGAGCCCTAAAATACCTTTTTCATCTATAGTTCTGGTGAGTCCTTTCCAAAAATAATCCTTAATCATTCTTGAAATACGATTAACAGATAGTTCTTCTATTTTGGATAAAGGAATTTCTGCTATCTCCATCCCTTCATTTTTAGCAATTACTAACTCTTGTAATAAATTAGAAAGATGATACGTGCCTTTAACTACATAATCTTCGCCAGAAACAGCTGAAATTTTAAAGGCCTTTGGTCCTTTATCTTCAACGGTTATTTTTTTATCACCATCGGTATCCTCTTGATGTAATAATTCATTTAAAGTATCTTCTATATTTAAGCGGAATATCATCATCCTAAAGAGCAACTTGTTTTTTAGACATTCTATCTATCAATATCACAAACAGTATTAATAATATCATTGGAATTAATAAAAAATAAAAGGCTTTGGCACCTCCAATACTTTCAAATAATTCACCCACAATTCTTGATCCGATAGTACCTCCTAATGCAGAAAATATGATAATTAAACCTGACATTGGAGAATGCAAGCTTTTAGGCAATGAACTTAAAACAGTCGAGTTTAATAATGGATAAATGGGGGCAATAAACAATCCAATTAATGGAAGAATAAATCCTAATAATGGCACATCTGCAATGCTTTCAATTTTAGCTAATGTGTTAACATCTACATTTAATTGTGGTAATACAATTAATAAAATTGCTCCAGAAATTACAATACATATGATTACAAGATACACCCAAGACATTCTTTTTGTAAGGTAACCAGCAACGAACCTCCCGAGAGCTAGTGATAAAGCAAATATAATTGCCATTCTAACACTAAGTTTTTCAGAAAATAAAAATATCTTTTCATTAAACCTTGGCAGCCAAGTCATAATACCCTGCTCTATCATTACAAACAAAAAAGCCGAAATAATAAAAACTAGAACTAAAGGAATAACCATCAATTTAACCGACTCCATTAGGTCTTCTTTTAAACTAGAACCAATGGCTTCAACTTTATATTCAATTTTAGAAAAGAGAAGAAATATAAATGAGATTAAAATAAGCGCACATAAAAGATAATATACATTTAGCCATGAATTTTCATCATCCGAATAAAACGCTGGAAATAACATATAAGCTACCGCAATACCTACCATGAAAAAGCCTTCAATCGAACTCATTAAGGAAGAATGCTCCTTTTTTGTTTCTGTAACGATCCCAATCAATGAGTAAACAGAAAGTTTTATTAATGCAAAACTGATTCCGATAGATAAGAATAATATTTTGGTGTAAACAAATGAATTTCCAAAAATCATTACTAAACAGCCAAAGAACACAAGCACCAAACCACCTAACATAGCTTTTTTATATCCAAATCTCGGCAGAAAAGAGGCTATTAAAAAAGAAACAATTGCTATGGGCAAATCTTTAAACGCTTCTAAAAGTGATGCTTGAGATTCACTGACATGGTATACGTTAATTGACTTTGCAATAACAATGCCGACACTATTAAGTAAAATAGCAAACACAAAATAGTTTAAAAAGATTGATATTTTAATTCCTATATTTTTCATATTCTATATTTAACATTAATGCCCACCGGCAGATGGTATAAAGGAATCACTCTCATTATCTGTTTCAGGCTCTTTTAAACGCAAAGCCAAAACACCCGAAATGATAAAAAATACGCCACCAAATAAAATAGCACTAATGGCACTGTCGTTTAATAAGTTTTTTACTATCGGTCCAAATGTTACCGTTTGAATACCCATAGGAATAACAATCATCATATTTAATATTCCCATATAAACACCTCGTCGTTCTTGAGGAACTATTTTAGACACCATTGAATATGGAATTCCCATCATAGCTGCCCAACCAATCCCAAATAAAACCATAGGCAAAATAACCAACAAAGGGTCATGAATATATGGAATACTAAGCATCGCTATTCCTGTTAAAAACAGACTGAAAACATACACTTTTTTGCCTCCAAATTTTAAGGCTAATGGCACCAATGCCAATGCAAAAACAATGGTTGAAACATTATAGGTCGTATTCATTTTTGCCGCTTGACTCAACGCCTGAGATTTATCGAAATTCATACTCTCTTCAAACATTGGAGAAATAAACTGCCAATACACAAATAAAGCATACCACTGGAAAAGATAAACACCAGACAATTTCCACATAAATTTTGGCATATCTTTAATTGCATCAATAATTTCTAAAAATGGGGTTTTTATACGCTCAAAAAACGGTAAGGCGTTGTGTTCTTTAATATGTTTAAATTCCTCTTCAGAAGGTGGAATTTCAGGAGTTTTTAAAACAGACCATAAGATGGTAGACACTGATAATATAGCTCCAATAAAGAAAGAATAATATAACCATTTAGGAATAGCTTCTGCAGTATTACTAACCGTTTCAGCGCCGCCAAACCAGTCTTGAAAAAGAAAAATGGAGGCATTAGCCAATACAATACCCGCACCAACAAATAAACTTTGCATTTGATAACCAAAACTTAACTGTTTGTTTGGCAATTTATCACCAACAAAAGCACGATACGGCTCCATAGCCATATTATTTCCTACATCAAGAATCCATAACAACCCAACTGCAAACCAAAGTGTTGAACTAAAAGGAAATGCAAATAAGCACATACTACCTATTAAAGCTCCAATCATAAAAAAGGGCTTTCTTCTTCCCCAACGAGGCGACCATGTTTTATCTGAAATAGCGCCTATAATAGGTTGAATAATTAGTCCTGTTACAGGACCTGCAAGATTTAGCAAAGGTAACTCTTCATGATGCGCTCCTAAGAAAGAAAATATAGGATTGACAGCGGTTTGTTGCAGTCCAAAGCTAAATTGAATTCCTAGAAATCCAACGTTCATATTAAAAATCTGCCAAAATGATAAGGTTGGTTTCTTAAGCATAGTGTTTATTTTGTTAGTTAATTATTTTGATATTTTTATCTATTACAACATCTGCCAAAACCTTATGGGTTTTGACAATTTCATGTTCAATTTCGAGAACTTTCTCGGCAATGCCTCCTATAATATCTCGTGCTCTCTGAATCCTAACAGGTCGGGTATCTTCATACGTGATATCCATAAAAACTTTATAATCTGAATTCTCAAGAAGCATGGCATAAGTGCCTTCAACGAGACAAAAATCAAAATCCATTGAATTAATCCGTTCCTCCAAAATCACATTTTCATCATAAACAATTAATGGTTTTAAAATATCTGTATTACCATTTTTAAATTCATTTATATTAATTTCTAAAAGGTTTAATTTTACTTCATTTGTACCTACCCTAGAAAAATCCTCAATTCGTAAGTTATGTGTATCTCTGGGTGGCAGTACATAGTAATCATCGGCATGAAATATAAACCCTCTTAAATTTGTTGTCGCCTCAATATCTTTTAAAAGCGCATAGGTTAATGATGTTTTTCCGCAACCTGATTCACCCCCAACTGAGATACAAATTCTTTGACGCTTGTTAAGTTTGTCTTTTAATTTATTGATTACAAAATCTGTTACGGGCTTATACGCCGCGTGATATGCTATTTTATCCCCAATCATATTTTTGTTAATTTATTGCTTTATGCTTATTGCAAATCCTCCTCCAGGAGCTAGTTTAATTTTTAAATTTGAATTTCTTGTTAGTTCAAGATGTTCAATGGCATAATCTTGAGGATTATCATTCCAATGTGCATTAGGTCCATCTTTATAGACTATAGCATTATAAGTTTTGCCTTCATCAAGAAAATCAAAAGTTAAAGATTCTGTTCTTGCATTTTCATCAGTAATACCTCCAACAAACCAATTTCCTGTACCTCTTTCTTGTCTTGCAATGGTTACATAGTCTCCTACTTCGCCATCTAAAACTTTGGTTTGTTGCCAATCAACTCCAACATCTGTTATAAATTGAAATGCAGGATGTATTTTACCATTAACCATATAATGTTCAGGTAAATCGCAGGCCATTTGGATTGGACTGTAAATCACCACATACAATGCCAATTGCTGTGCTAAAGTGGTATTGACTTGATTCCCTTTTTTATAATCATCAAATTTAATATTGAACACGCCTGGAGTAAAATCAATTGGTCCTGATAGCATTCTTGTAAAAGCAACTGTTGGTAAATGACTTGGTGGATTCCCACCATCTTTGGCCCAAGCATTAAATTCTTGTCCTCTTAATCCTTCTCTTGAAATAGCGTTTGGATATGTACGTCTTTTCCCTGTGTCTTTAATTGGTTCGTGAGCATTTACAGCTATTTTCTTCTTGGCTGCTTCTTCCAATACTTTTTGATAGTGATTAACCATCCATTGTCCGTGATGATATTCTCCTTTAGGAATTATTTTTCCAACATATCCTGTTTTTACTGAATTGATACCGTTAGCCTTCATAAAATCATAAGCAACATCCATTTGTTTTTCATAAGTTAATGGTGCTGCCGAAGTTTCATGGTGCATAATTACCTCAACACCTTTTTCCTTAGCATAAGCCATGACCTCATCAAAATTATAATCTGGATATGGCGTCATAAAATCGAAAACACCTTCTCTATCGTTACTTATCCATTTATCCCAGCCTGTATTCCATCCTTCAACTAAAAGACCTTTAATACCATTTTGTGATGCAAAATCAATATATTTTTTAGCGTTTTCTGTATTGGCTCCGTGTCTAGAAGAACCCTTTTTACCTGCTATAAAAGTACTCATATCTTGAGTTCCTTCTAAATCCCATGTCGATTTACCAATATGCATTTCCCACCAGATACCAACATATTTCATAGGGGTAAAATAACTTACATCCCCTATTTTATTTGGTTCGTTAAGATTCAATATCATTCTAGATTCAATTAAATCACCTGCTTTTTCTCCTATTTGAATGGTACGCCATGGTGTGTTAAAAGGTATACTTACTTTTGCTTTACCTCCTAAAATATCAGAACCTACCAATTCACTTACCATATTTAAGTTTT
>TARA_R110002033_G_scaffold8760_2_pt1 | contig 32261 bp, 23 predicted proteins | sample TARA_R110002033 | Tara Oceans TARA_R110002033 (sample SAMEA4397051) | marine metagenome | biome: Polar Biome; feature: [SRF] surface water layer (ENVO:00010504); material: water (ENVO:00002006), including particulate matter (ENVO:01000060) such as... | depth 5 m
CAGAGTACAAAACACCTTCTTTAGAAACAGTAGAGCCATACTTAGATGACTCTAGAGGTTTATATTTAGAGCACAAGAAAACAGGTAAAAAAGAATGGGTACATCCAAAAGAAGCGGGTCATATAATTGAAGGTATTAATCGTAAGATTATGTCACTTGTAGAAGATGCAGCATTTTTGTATTGGTTAACGGGTGATAAGGTATATGCAGAGTTCGCTTCACCAGTTTACATGACTTACATTGATGGAATGTATCATAGAGATGCACCAGTTGATTTAAGTAATTCTAATCAACAGTTTATTTCGGGCTTAGCAACTTTTGAGGTAATTCATGAAAAAGTATTGGTACACCTCATCACATCTTATGATTTTTTATATAACTATTTTAATGAGCGTAAATTAGATGTATCTAAAAGTGAAGCCGTTTTTCAAAAGTGGGGAGACCAGATCATAAAAAATGGAATTCCGAATAACAATTGGAATCTTTTTCAAGCGAGATTTCTAACCTACGTAGCATTGGTTCTTGAACCAAATGAAAAATATGACAACGGCAAGGGTAGGGAGTATTTTATTGAACATACGTTTGAAACTTCTACCGACAGGCAAACAGCTCTTAAAGAATCTTTATTGGTATATGATCAAACAAACGGCATATGGCCAGAATCTGCTTCGTATTCGGTTCACGTAATTACCTCACTTTTAAATATTATTACCCTTTTGGATAATGCGACTAATACCAATGAATTAGCAAATTTTCCTGTAGTTGAAAAGGCGGCCTTATCATCATTTCAATATCTATTTCCATCAGGGTATACAATAGGTTTCGGCGATTCTAACCACAAAAAATTACCGGCAGAAAACTTTGAATTATTGATAGCCAATTATAATAAATATGATCAGAAAGACAAATTGCAAATGATAGCTGGTTTGTTGAATGATATGATTGTAGAAGGAGATTATGAAAGAAAGGCAAAAGACCTTTTTCAATTATTCTTCTATGTTGATTCTTTAGAATTCGAAAAGGTTAATGATGGGTCAGAAATACAGTTGACCACACCCACGTTTTATGCACCTAATGTCAGTTGGTTTAACCAAAGGATAGGAACTGGTGAAAACGCTATGATGATTGCTACTACAGCCTCATATGGAAACCACACACATGCCAATGGAGTATCTATTGAACTATATGCAGCTGGCTATGTTCTAGGTCCGGATATGGGAAAAGGTTCAAGCTATTGGCATGATGATCACCGACAATACTATTCTAGAATGCCCGCTCATAATACGGTAGTAGTAGACGGTATTTCAGATTATGAAGCTATGCGTAGCTATCATGCATTTAAATTGGAAAATAGTTTTCCTTTATCCGGTGAATCTCCCAGTTTTGATAAGGTTACTTTTTCAAATGTCTCATTTTTCGAACCTATAACAAAAGCAAAACAACAACGGTTTACATCTTCCATTTTAGGACCATCTGGTCAAGGTTATGTTTTGGATATTTTTAGGTCTAAAAAGCAGAATGAAGGTGTTCAACGGCATGACTATTTTTACCATAATCTTGGTACGGAGCTAACAATAAAAAACAATCAAAACGACTTAGCTTTAGAAAGCACTAATGATTTAGGTAGTCATCAAGGAGACTTAGTAGCCTATGATTATTTGAAGGAGAAAAAGAAAGTAAAAATAGCAGAAGACTTTACAGCAAATTTCAACTTCAATAACGGTGAGAAGGCTACAAACTTAATGGAGGTATTTGTTAAGGGTAGTACAGATCAATCGGTATATACCGCAATGGCTCCAAAATCTAAAGCTTTAACAAATGGTACGGCACCAAAATTATTGGTAGATAAACCTATACCAACATTAATTGTACAACGTAATGCAGAAGCATGGAATAACCCATTTGCAATGGTGTTCAATCCTGCTTCAAAAGAGGGGGCCAATTCAATTTCTAATGTTCAGTTCTCAAAATCAGAACAAAATGCAAGTACGCAATTTGTTGAGGTAACGTTTGCAGATGGCATTACAAAAGATAGATTTACGGTAAATGATTCTGATGAAGCCATAATACAGGAAGACGGTTTTTTTCAAAACGGATTTTTATCAATTTTAAGAAAGAAAGAAAATAGCCCCTCGTTCATATTTCTATCGGGTATGTACAAATATGAACAAGAAAATTGGGGTGTTTTGGCAACAGGTAATCCAGCTACGGTCTCATTTGAAATTACCAAAGAAGAAATAACGATACAGAGTAGCGATCCAATAGTGTTTAATATTCCACAGCCAGAAGTAGGTAAGGAAGCTATATTATTTATATACGAAGGGGAGAAACTAATTGACACTAGAAAGGGTTTGAAAAGCTGGGTAAATGGTGAGCAATTAGAATTTAGACTATCTAAAGGCTATGCAAAAGCAATAGTAAAAATAAGAGACATTAAAAATGAAGAATAGAAAAGAAAACTATTTTACAAAATGGAGCATGTGCTTATTGGTCATGTTTCTATCCGTCTCTGTATATGGGCAAAAGAAGTTTAGTAGCGAAATTCCTGGAAAAGAGGTAAAGGAATTAATCTATAAGATTGTTGATGCCGATACATTAAAAATGGAACTTTATTTTCCTGATAATGTAAAGAAAAATAAAAAGTACCCAACAATTGTTTTTTACTATGGTGGTGGATGGAACGGCGGTACAGTAGACCAATTTAGAGATCAAGCTGGGTATTTTGCATCTCGTGGTATGGTTACCGTATTAGTAGATTACAGGGTAAAAAGCAGACATGATACTACGCCATATGAAGCTGTAAAAGATGCTAAATCGGCAATAAGATATTTAAAAGAACATGCAAAAGAATTACATATAGATAATACAAAAATGGTAGCATCAGGTGGGTCTGCAGGTGGTCATTTAGCTGCTGCCGTGGCTTTATTACCAAGTGTCAACGAAAGTACAGATAATCTTTCGGTCAATACAAAAGTGAGTGCCTTGGTATTATACAATGCTGTAGTTGATAATGGTCCTGGTCCCGGTGGCTTTCAGCATGAAAGAATGGGTGAGGCGTATTTAACTATTTCTCCCATTCATAATATAGAAAAAGGAGCTCCGCCAACATTATTTATTCTGGGCGACAAAGATCATTTGATTCCTGTTTCCGTCGCCAATGATTACAAGGCAAGAATGGATGTCGTAGGCAGCAGATGCGAAGTATTAATTTATGAGGGTCAAGGTCATGGTTTCTTTAATAAAAGAGTAGATACCGATAAATGTTATATGATTACAACTCGTGAAGTCGATAAATTTTTATCCTCACTTGGTTATATCAAAGGGCAACCTACATTATAATAAGTCACATTTATGAATAGATATATACCCATTTTGTTAATGATGTTTCTGATGTTTTCATGTACACCAGAAAATAAGTCAATGGAGCTATTTGTAAATCCGACAGAACAGGCAAAAGGTGATGGATCAGAAGTATATCCATTTTCAACCATACCCGAAGCAATTAAAAAAGCAGAGGAAGTGAAAAAATCATTTCCTAAGATCAAAATAACAATTACACTTCTTAAAGGTGAGTATTATTTAGAAGAACCATTAGTTATTAAACCTTTATTGAATGGACTTACAATTACCGGGGTTGATGCTTCACAAGTACATATAAAAGGATCGCAATTGTTACATCCTATCTGGCAAAAGTATGAAGATAAAATCTACATCACTGAAGTACCTGCCAATATAGATTTTGATCAGTTGATTATAAACGGAACACCTCAAGTACTTGCGAGGTATCCTAATTATAATGAAGAGGGTGGTTATTGGCAAGGGCATGCGGCAGATGCAATTAGTAAAGAAAGAATATCTACATGGAAAAATCCAGTCGGATCCTTTTTTCATGTATTGCATAATGGAAAATGGGGCGGATTCCATTATAGAATAACAGGAGTTAATGATGATGGAACTGCAAAATTAGAAGGCGGGCATCAAAACAATAGACCATCAAAACCACATGAAGAATATCGTATGGTAGAAAATGTGTTAGAAGAATTAGATGCACCAGGCGAATGGTTTTTAGATAAAGACGCTTCTAAGTTGTATATATATCCTACAATAGAAACAAATTTAGAAAGTGCAATAGTTGAGGTTTCAATATTAAAAGATTTGTTTCAATTGGTTGGAACCGAGAAAGACCCAGTGAAGAACGTTACAATTTCTAATATTACCCTGCAGCATACCAAGCGCACTTTTATGGAAAAATACGAACCGCTTTTACGCAGCGATTGGACAATTTATAGAGGCGGAGTGGTATTTTTTGAAGGGACGGAAAATTGTAAAATAGAACAATGTATTCTTAAAGATTTGGGTGGTAATGCCATACTCGCAAGTAAGTATAATAACAACCTTCAGATTACGGAGAATCATATTTACGATTGTGGGGCAAGCGCTATTAGTTTTATAGGTGATCCTTCCGCAGTTAGATCTCCGGCATTTCAATATGGTGAAATAGTTCCTTTTTCCGAAATGGATACGTTGTCAGGTCCTAAAAACGAATTGTACCCAAGAAACAGTTTGGTAGAGAATAATTTAATACATCGAATAGGTAGAACTGAAAAACAAACAGCGGGTGTTCAAATAGCAATGGCTATGGATATTACTATAAAAAATAATAGTATTTATGATGTGCCCAGAGCAGGTATAAATATTGGCGATGGTACCTGGGGCGGACATATTATTGAAAAAAACGATGTATTTAATACAGTACTAGAAACTAGTGATCACGGTTCTTTTAATTCTTGGGGTAGAGACCGCTTTTGGCATCCAAATAGAAAAGTGATGGGTAGTTTGGCTGTAGAGCATCCAGAAATGTACACTTGGGATGCTGTAAAAACAACTACAATTCGTCAAAACAGATTTAGATGTGACCATGGTTGGGATATTGATTTAGATGATGGTTCTTCTAACTATCACATATATAATAATCTCTGTCTTAATAATGGTATAAAATTGAGAGAGGGTTTTGAAAGGATTGTAGAGAATAATATTATGGTAAATAATTCTTTGCATCCACATGTTTGGTTTGCTAAGAGTTTAGATGTTTTTAAACACAACATTATTGCGAAATCTTATCAAGATGTAAGTTTAAAAGGATGGGGAAAAGACTTGGATTATAATCTCTTTCCAAATGAAGAAAGCATGTTAAAATCTCAAATCTATAGTAGAGATATTCATAGTGTTTTTGGAGACCCCAAATTTAAAGATCCCGCTAAACTTGATTTTACGGCAACTGCCGATTCTCTAATATCGGCTATTGAATTCAACAATTTTCCTATGGATGAGTTTGGGGTACAAACTCTAGAATTAAAACGCTTAGCTAAAACTCCTGAAGTCCCTGTATTTCGTGCTAATAATCATACAGAAAAGGAAGCTAGCCCAACTTTAGAATGGCTGCGTAATAGTTTAAAAAGTGTTGATTCTGAACAAGAGCAATCTGCGTACGGTTTAAATTCTCCCCACGGTGTAATTGTTTTAGGGGTATGGAGTAAAAGTCCGGCAGTGGAAAACAACGGATTAAAAAAAGGAGATGTAATTATAAAGGCAGCTGGTAAAACAGTAAAAAATGTAAAGGACTTTTTTACCATCGATCAGGAGCTTCAACAAGGAGAAAAACTTGAAGTAGTGGTAATGCGCAATCAAGCAAAGAAAATACTATCTATCAAAACAAAATAAAAATCTAACTAAGTAAATAACAACGAAATGAATAAACTAACTAAAACACTAACGGTACTTGTGTTAATTGCAAGTATGAATATGGGCTGTGCTCAAACGAAGAAGGCGGTACAATTGTCTGACGATGATAGAATGGAGTGGTGGCGAGATGCCAAATTCGGTATGTTCATTCACTGGGGTGCATACTCTATAATCGGAGGGGAAAGAGGAGAAAAAATAGCTGGCGGTGGTGCCGAATGGGCAATGGATAAATTAGATTATACCATTGAGGAATATGAGAAGTTTCCCGCTATGTTTGATCCAGAATTATTTAATGCAGATGATTGGGTTAAAATGGCTAAAGATGCCGGAATGAAATATATAGTAATTACTTCAAAACACCATGATGGCTTTGCACTTTGGGATTCTCAAGTATCTGATTATGATATTATGGATGCGGCTCCTTTTAAACGAGATATTATTAGAGAGTTAGCTGAAGCTTCAAGAAAGCAAGGAATAAAATTTGGAGTTTATCACTCTATCGTAGACTGGCATCATCCACAGGCACAGGGTAATTTATTCCCAAATTATAATGCAGGTCAGAAAGATCAAAGTGTTGTAAATCCTGAATTTCCTCAATATTATAAAAACTATCTGAAACCACAGGTTAAAGAGCTATTGACCAATTATGGAGATATAGACGTAGTTTGGTTCGATGGGGATTGGATTGCCGATTATACATCAGAGATGGGTAAGGAAATGTATAGTTTCATTAGAGAAATGCAACCGAATACTATTATAAACAACCGTGTAGATAAAGGAAGAAAAGGAATGGAAGGCATGGATATGGAAGGGAATTTTGCGGGTGATTTTGGTACGCCAGAGCAAGAAATACCTGCAACTGGTATTGCCGAAGATTGGGAGGCATGTATGACCATGAACGGTACTTGGGGTTATAAGCCAGATGATACTAAGTGGAAAAGTAGCGAAGACTTAATTCAAAAACTAGTGGATATCGTTTCTAAAGGAGGTAACTTTTTATTGAATATTGGACCAGATGGTTTTGGTAGATTCCCTTCACAAAGTATTAGACGATTAAAAGCGATGGGTGAGTGGACCGATGCTAATGGTGAGTCAGTTTATGGCGCTAAAGCAAGTCCGTTCGATATGCCAGAATGGGGCAGATATACAACTAAAGACGGAGTTATTTACGCCCATGTTTTTGATTGGCCAGAAGATGGAAAATTAAAGCTTCATAAAGATTTAAAATTGAAAAAAGCTTCTTTATTAGTAGCTCCAGATACTGAAATTAAGATAAATAAGACAGCTGATGGCTCAGTTTTAGAATTACCAGAATCTGCACCTGATGAAATTGTAACTGTTGTTAAGTTGAGTTTGTAAAATGTTGATTTTTAAATATTTGTACTCAATAATCGATTTTTTAGTTGAGGTGTTATTGAATGAGTTAAATGTAAAAATCACGAAAAGAATCATAATTTATAGACATTGAACTATGATTTAATTGAATTTTAATTAAAAAAAGTAACATTGCTATCATCTTAATTAAAGAGGTGCAATGTTATTTTTTTTTAGCATGTAAGAAACGACACAAACAGAATTATGGTAAATAAAAAATGGAACATATGGTACGCTCTTTTTTTAATTTCGCTGTTAATAGTTGTAGCGTCTTGTTCTCATAAAACCGAAGAAAAGCTTTTAAGTTTAGATATGGACGTTTATCTGCAGCATGCAGATAAGGATACAATTTATCCAACTCTTCAACAAATTGAAATGTTAAAATCGGTAATGCCAAAAGAATCTTTTCAGCCAGCACCAAAGTTGGCAGATAGGGTATATTGGAATGCTATAGCAGAATCAAAATCTGGAAAGGAATATCTAATAAAAGCGAATGCATTATTAGATAAAAAGCCTGAGGTTCCAATTTCAGATAGTATCTATAGATTGGCAAATAGGGAAGGTAATAGAGGAATTTACAAACCTAGATATTACAGAACTATGGACCGTTTAGAACATTTTATTTTAGCGGAATGTCTTGAAAATGAAGGTCGATTTTTACCTCAAATAGAAACATATAGTAATTCCATATTAGGTATGAAATCGTGGTTGCATCCAAATCATGATGATAAGAATAATGGCGTATTGGAAGGTCGCCGTGTATCAATAGATTTAGGAGCACGTAAGTTTGGGTCTGTATTGGCATTGGCAAATTATCTGTTAGAAGATAAACTACCACAGCAATTAAAAGAAGAAATTAATGGGCAACTGCAAAAACGAATTATAGATTCCTATTTACAAAGTACCAAATATTTAGACGAGAACAACAAATGGATAAAGAGTACTAGTAATTGGAACTCAGTTTGTACCAGTGGATCAGTTTTAGCGACCATAACAAACTCTAAAAATTATGACGAAAGACTTGCAGTAGTTGGTTCAGCTTTAAACAGCATGAATTATTATTTAAGTGGTTTTGGTGATGACGGGTATTGTTCAGAAGGTTTAGGATATTGGGGCTATGGTTTTGGTCATTATTTATATTTGGCACAAATTTTATACGATTATACAGAAGGAAAAATTGATTTATTCGCATTCAATAATGCAGAGAAGTTGAAGAATGTAGGCAGATTTCCTCAAAGCTTTGAAATTCAGAATGGAACTTGTGCACCTTTTGCAGATGGCGTTTCTACAATCTCAAGCAAAGGAAGCAATTTTGCCTATGTTTTGTCTGCAAATTATTACGGAGCTATGATGCCAACCGAGATTAGAATGGAGGAAGCAGCAGAGCAATTGATTGCTTGGCAGCAGCCAAAAATGTTTGAAGTCAGTAATAATATTATGATTTCTGAAATGTCTGGTCATACCTATTTTAATGATTTTGGAATGGTGATATCTAGAGGAAAACAAGATACACCTTTCTCCATAGCAATAAAGGCAGGTCATAATGCAGAGAACCATAACCATAGCGATGTAGGTACTTACGAGATTTTTTTAGATACCGATATGATAACTGGCGATATAGGAGCACCATCTTATAGGGCAGGCGCATTTTCACCTGACAATAAAGCTAGAAGTTCATGGGGGCATCCAGTTCCAATGATTAATAATCAATTGCAATCTAATGGTATTGAGTTTAAAGGTATTATTACCGAAACCGAGCTCACTGAGATTAGGGACAAAGTAGTAATGAATATTTTACCAGCCTACGAGCTACCTATGCTACAGACTTTGACCAGAACCATCACAAACGACAAATCTGGTATGGGCACTATTACTATTGAAGATCAATTTAAAGCAACGGAACACGTAAGTTTTGGTTCCTCTATAATGACACTGAACACTTATAAAATTATAGATGATACTACGGTAATTTTAGAATCGGAAAATCACCAAGTAAAAGCTGAAATTCAGAGTGAAGGTTTTACGGTCAGTATAAAAGATGTGATTGTTCCTGTAGAACATTTAAGGGAAGGCGCACCTGCATACAGAATAGGAATTGAAGCTGGTAAAAAAGTTAAAGAAGGGAAATTAACGATTACGTATACACCATTATAAATGATTAAATATATATACCAAGAGACAAGAATGGTTTCAAAAACTAATATTGATTCAGGGATTATTGCTAGAACATTCAGTTTAGTATTTTTTTTCTGTTTGTTTACTCTTAATAGTATTGCACAGAATACTACAAAAATTCCATTACCAACCAATTTAGAACAAGGATATCCAAGAATATATATCACCAATTCAGAAAAAAAGGATTTACAGAAAACCATTAAAAAAGAAGCTTGGGCAAAAGAAGTTTTAGAAGGTCTGCATGACAAAGTTGATAATCATGTAGAGCGCCACGTTTCAGATGCTGAATGGATGGTTTCTCGTTTACAGATGTACTGGAAAACCAAAGCTACCAATGTATATGTGAATGGTGTGGATTATTCTCATGCAGATGGGGAAGCAACTGTGCCTACGGTAAGGTTTACAGGTTCACGTAATTCTGCTACACCATATGCCAAGCCTAGATTAGAAGATATACAACCTTATATGGATGACCCTAGAGGATTGTATTTACCGAATAAAACAAAAGAAGGACATCCATTTGAGTGGGCAGAACCGTCTAAAACGGGTAATATAATTGTTTCTATTAATGAAGATATTATTGGGCTAGCTAGAGATGCCGCTTTTCTATATTGGCTGGAAAATGATGAGCGTTTTTCAAAATTCGCGTATGACATCTTCCACACCTATATGGAGGGTATGTCTTACCGTAGCGAACCTATAGATTTATTGAATGGACATATACAAACCCTTGTAGGTTTCACACATTTTCAAGTTATACACGAAAAAGCTTTGAGAGAGGTATCCATTCTATATGATTTTTTACATGGTTATATAGAGGCAAATCATCCAGAAAATATTGCGATGTATGACAAGACTATTAAAAGATGGACAGATCAGGTTATTAAAAATGGAGTGCCGCAGAACAATTGGAACCTTCATCAAGCAAACATCATTTTAAAAGCGGCAATGGTGTTGCAGGATAATGAAAATTATGAAGATAAAAAAGGGCGTGAATACTATATTGACTACATTTTAAACGTTACCTCGGCAAGGCAATGGTCGTTATCTAAGTTTATAGATTACGGATATGATGAAAGTAACGGGGTTTGGAATGAATGCCCTAGTTATTCACTTGGGGTTACTAGTAGTCTTACCCATTTTATTAGAGACTTTGACAATACTTTTAATCATAATATTCTACCGTACACGCCGGTTATGAGTAAAGCTGTAAAAATGATGCCACAGTACCTGTTTCCAAATCATCAGATAGTTGCATTTGGCGACTCATACTATGGACCAATAAGTACCGAGGCAATAGGAGATATGATTCGAATTGCCCAGAAAAATGGGGATGACAATTTGGAAAATGAGTTTACCGGGTTATATCGTTTATTTGCGGATGATGCAGAACAGTCAGGGAAAGATAGGGGTACAAGTTCAAAAAGCATTTCTTCCTTTTTCGCAAGCAAGCCTTTGTCGTTAAATCCAAAATATAAGCAGCATAAATTGGAAGATTATATCACACAGACCTTTAATGCCCCAAATGTTAGTTGGCATGTACAGCGAATGGGCACCGGTAAAGATGGAATGATGGTCTCTTTAAACGGCTCTTTAGGTAATCATATGCATGCTAATGGTATAAATATGGAATTGTACGGAAAAGGCTTTGTTCAAGGTGCAGACCCGGGCAAGGGAGCTAATTATCTTGAGCCAATTTATTTGGAATACTACTCTCAGTTTCCAGCACATAATACGGTCATGGTCGACGGAGCTTCATCATATACCGAAATGTTAAGCTACCATGCTTTTGATGTTATGGGCGAGTATCCAAAATCTGAGCAAAAAGAAGGTTTTTATTCCGATATCACCTATTCGGATGTTTTCTTCTTAGAACCGGAAACCCGTAGTGATCAATCTCGTTTAGTTAGTATTGTAAAAACAGGAGAAACAACTGGGTATTACATTGATGTTTTCCGTTCAAAAAAACAACGAGCAGGAGATAAATTTCATGATTATTACTACCATAATCTAGGTCAATCTATGAGTATAATGGATACCGATGGTAACCCATTAAAATTAAAGCCAAGTGAAGAAATGGCATTTGCAGGCGGACATCTATATGCATTGGATTATATGTGGGATAAAAAATCGGTTAAATTAGAAGAGGACTACCAAGCCGAATGGAAAATAGACATGCCCGATGGGGAAGATGATGTATTTATGAATCTATGGATGAAAGGTACAGAGGGGCGGGAGGTTTTTTCCATAAAATCACCACCAAATAAAGCATTCAAGGGCAATCATGGTATTCCCTACAAAGTTGATAAAGAACCTTATTTAACCTTCGCGGCAAGACAGCATGGTGCTGCTTGGGAAAAACCTTTTGTATCGGTTTACGAACCCTTTACTTCCGCAGAAGGAAAAAGTATAGCTAATATTTCAAGCTTTGAAGACCAAAATGGAAATACTGAGTTTGTTGGACTAAATATCACTCATAAATCTGGTCGTGAAGATGTTGTTTTTTCATCAGCTAATCATAAAAAAGTAACCTATAATAAAATATCTACCGATGCTACCTATACATTGATTGCCAATGAAAAAAATGGAGATTGGGTGATATTTATAGGAAATGGGAAAGAAGCAGCCTTTAAAGGATTCAACATTTCAGCGAACGAATTTGGGAATGTAGTGCTAAAGGAAAAAGATGGTGAATTGTGGTTGCATAACGAAGTTGCTGTGACCATAACACAGGATAATAAAGAACAACAGTTTAAGGCAGGTAAATTAAGGGTAATTTCAATAAACTAAGTCCATGAGAAAAAAATATATACTTCTAAGTAGTTTAATAGTGATAACATTATTTGGCTGTAAAGAGAATAAGAAAGTAGAAGAACCAAAAGAACAAAAGCGGCCTAACTTTTTATTTGTACTGGTTGATGACCAATCGCCGTTCGATTTTAAGTTCTATGATTCAACGTCGACATTAGATGCGCCAACAATCACCAAATTGGCTAACGATGGTATGGTTGTAGAAAACGCAAGGCATATGGGAGCCATGGTAGGTGCGGTCTGTACCCCATCTAGACATATGATTATGAGTGGTAGAACGGTATGGAGTCTGCCATCTATGCAGGGATATGTAAACCCTACTGCCCCAGAAAATTTAGAAGAAAATACTATAGGTGCCGTTTTTAATAGAGCAGGGTATAACACCATGCGTACATGTAAGGTGGGAAATTCATATCCACAAGCAAATAAGCAATTTACAGTTGTCAAAGATGCTACAAAAAGGGGAGGAACAGAAGAGTCTGGTAGTGCATGGCATGCAGAACAAGTACTTTCTTATTTAGATGAAAGAAGTGCCGTAAAAGAAGAAGATCCGTTCTTTATTTACTTCGGATTTTCTCATCCACATGATATTAGAAACGGTACTCCAGAATTACTGGAAAAGTATGGGGCAACAAACCATACTGATAAATATAGTCTTCCGACTGCTAATGATAAGCAACCGCCATTACCAGATAATTATTTAAATAAACATCCTTTTCATCATGGTCATTTAGAACTACGTGACGAAGAAAATGTTAGTGGAGTATGGAAAAATAGGGATGAAATTACGGTAAGGAATGAGATAGGTAGAGAGTATGCCTGTTCAGAAAATATAGATATTCAGCTAAATAAAGTCTTAAGTAAGTTAGAGGCTATGGGCGAGTTAGATAATACTTATGTTATTTATACATCTGATCACGGTATTGCTGTAGGCCGCCACGGTTTAATGGGCAAACAGAATTTGTACGAACATTCATGGAGAGTACCATTAATAGTTAAAGGGCCTGGTATAAAAGTAAATCAGCGAGTAGAGGGAAATATTTACTTGTCTGATGTATTACCTACACTGTGCGACCTTGCTGGTATAGATATTCCCGAAACAGTTCAGTGTACCAGTTTTAAGCCTGTGCTAATGGGTGAAAAAGAAAGTTTGAGAGATGTAATGTATGGCGTTTATTCAGGTGGTTCAACACCAGGTATGAGAACGGTTAAAAAAGGAGATTGGAAGTTGATCAAGTATGATGTTTTAGATGGTAAGGTTCAAGAAACGCAATTATTCAATATAGCTGAAAATCCAAATGAATATATAGATCAACACAATAAATCAGCGGAAATGCTAAATGATTTGGCAGAGAACCCTAAGTATGCCGATAAGTTGAAAGAAATGGAGGCACTACTTTTAGAAGAAATGGAAACTTACGGAGACCCTTTTAGATTATGGAATCAAGAAGCTAAATAAGAACAGTTATGTACAAAAAAATAGCAATTAAAGCATTAGTTGTAATACTAGTATTATTGAGTTTCAACAATAGCTGGGGACAACAAATAGAGGCTATTGAAAAACCAAATATTGTAGTATTTCTATGTGATGATTTAGGGTATGGAGATTTATCCTCTTATGGACATCCATTCATTAAAACGCCTAATATTGATAAACTGGCTGAAACAGGAATTAAAATGACCAATTTTTATTCAGCAGCACCGGTTTGTTCACCTTCCCGAGTTGGTCTTTTAACGGGACGTAGTCCAAATAGAGCTGGAGTATACGATTTTATACCTGGTCCTAAAAAAAGTGAAGATTTGCGAGATCAAGTCCATTTGCAAAAAGGTGAAGAAACATTGCCCGCAATGTTAAAGACTGTAGGTTATGAAACTGCATTGGTAGGTAAATGGCACTGTAGCTCTTTGTTTAATAATCCTGCACAACCACAACCCGATTATTTTGGGTTCGACCATTGGTACGCTACTCACAACAATGCATCGCCAAGTCATCAAAACCCAAAGAATTTTGTTAGAAACGGAGAGAAAGTCGGGCAGCAAGAAGGGTTCAGTTGCCAATTGGTGGTAGATGAAGCTATGAGTTGGTTAGATAATAGAAAGGGAGATCATCCATTTTATTTACAAGTAACGTTTCATGAACCTCACGAACCGGTTGCCTCACCAGAAGATTTAGTGCAAGAGTACTTGCCATATTCCAACGGTTTGGCAGAAGCAGAGTTTTTTGCAAATGTTGCCAATGTAGATAAAGCAGTAGGCAGGTTATTAGACTATTTAAATGAAAATGGAGCTGATAATACAATTGTAATTTTTACTTCTGACAATGGTCCGGAAACATTTACACGCTACCCTGGTGCTAAACGAACATTTGGTCAAACAGGAGGGTTAAAGGGGAGAAAACTTTGGACAACAGAAGCTGGTATTCGCGTACCGGGAATAGTAAATTGGATAGGTAAACCAATGTTCAAAGGAACTACGGATGCCGTAGTATCAGCCTTAGACTTTTTACCAACGCTTGCAGAAATTACTGGAGCACAATTGCCTAATAGGGAATTGGATGGTGAATCATTCCTTCCATTATTAATTACAGGGAAATTTAAAAGGTCTAAACCCTTATTATGGGGCTTTTATAATGCGCTCAACGAGCATAAAGTTGCAATGCGCCATGGAGATTATAAAATATTGGCTCGCCTAAAGAATGAAGGCGAATATTTACCGCAGATAATGAATGTATATGAGGGTAATGAAATATTGATAAAGTCTAGTCAACTTACAGATTTTGAGTTATATAATTTAATGGAAGACCAAGCTGAATCTGTTAATCTAATTGATGAGAAACCTGAGTTGTTTATTCAAATGAAATCGCTTTTAAAAACCGAATATAATTCTCTTTTAGAAGGTAGTCACATATGGGTGAAATCAGAGTAAATATAAAAACAAGGATGTAACGGTAAAGTAATAACAATGAGTAAATATGTAATGGCAGCTTTTATCTTTTGGGTTTATGGAGGTGCTATGTCATTTGCTCAGGATAAAAATGTACTAATCATCTTCATTGACGACCTAAGACCAGAACTAAATTCATTCGGAGCTAATTATATTCATTCCCCAAATATTGATAGCATTAATGCAAGAGGCCGAGGTTTTAGTAGGCATTATGTAAATGCACCCAGTTGCGGACCTTCGCGATATGCTTTTCTAACAGGGCAATATGGCTTAGAATACAGGGGAGAATCCAATCAATCTTTATTTAAAAGAGCAGAAGGGGTAAATGATGAAAATGTGAGTATAGCACCCAGTATGCCAGAATGGTTCCGGAACAATGGCTATACAACGGTATCCGTAGGTAAAGTTTCTCATCATCCTGGAGGAAGAGGTGGCGACAACTGGGATGATAGCAATATTTCAGAAATGCCAAATGCATGGGATAAACATATAATGCCAGTTGCCGAATGGGAGAGTCCAAAAGGTGCCATGCATGGGCTGGCAAACGGAAAGGTGCGAACACCAGATAATAGGGATATTATAGAGGCTGTTGACGGAAATGACAAAAGTTATCCAGATGGGCATATTGCAGAGGAAGGTCTGCGACAAATTGATGCATTGGTAAAAGGGGATAAACCTTTCTTTTTAGCCATTGGACTTATAAAACCACATTTACCATTCGGAGTTCCTAAAAAGTATTTTGATCTCTATGAGAATGTAGAAATTCCGCCAGCATTACATCCTGAAAAACCAAAAGGGAGGACAACATGGCACGGCTCTGGAGAATTTATGAATTATAACCGATGGGGAAAGGACCCTCGAAATGATAAGGACTTTGCACTAAAACTTAAAAAGTATTATGCAGCTTGTGTAAGCTATGCAGATAAACATGTTGGTGATATTATTCAAAAATTAAAGGAAACCGGTGCAGATAAAAATACCATCGTTGTCCTTTGGGGAGACCATGGTTGGCATTTAGGGGAACACTCCATTTGGGGAAAACATAGCTTATTTGAAGAATCGCTTAGGTCTCCGTTAATCATTTATGACCCAACGATGCAGAATAGGGGAGAGATGAGTGATGCCATTGTAGAATCGGTCGATGTCTTTCCAACGTTATGTGATATGACTTCGCTGTCTATTCCAAGTTTTACGGAAGGTATTTCGTTAAAACCTCTAATTGAAAATCCTGATACAACAGGTCATGAGGCGGTAGCCTATATATCAAATGCTACAACTATTAGAACAGATCAATACAGGTTTACACAGCATAAAGATGGTGCGGTAGAATTGTATGATCACCAGAATCCATTGGGAGAACAATTGAATATAGCAGAACATAATCCTAAAATTGTTCAAGAGTTAAGAACTTTACTATTGAGTAAAACGGCGGATAAGGCATTTATATATTCAAACAAATAAGCAAACTCGTAGCAAACAAAACCTAAAAGAAGACCTGTAAAATGAAGAGTAATAGTATAATAATGAATTCAAAGGTTATGTTGATCGTTTGTCTACTGTTAACCAGTATTACAGTATCAGCACAAACTATGGTAAATTCTTTAGAAGAATTATTTCCGTATTTGCAGCAAGATAGTGTTGAGGTTGTTTTAAAACCAGGAACGTATACTATAATCGCAGAAGATATAATCAATGATAAATTCAAGTCAGAGACAAATATAGATAGGCACAAAGCATTGGTGTTATTGTTGTTTTCAGGTAATAGTAGTACTTATGATTTTACCAATGTTAATTTACATGTGGAAACTAAAGTTTTAACGGTGTATGGTGAATATGATGAGTTTTATGAAATTCAAGTAACAGGAAATAACAATGTTATAAAAAACCTTACAATGGCAGATATTGGTTCGGTAAATGACTACCCCAAAAGAAGAGCTTGTAATGTAGTTATGGATGGTGCAAATAATAAAATAGAAGGTCTACATTTAAGTACCAAAGGATCTTACCCGTATGGTTATGGAGAAACGTTTGGAAAAGGAGGCAAAAATGTAATCCCTCATTTTAAGCATTCTGCCTTTTTGGTTCGGGGTTATAAGAATCATGTGAAAAACTGTACAATTATTCACAGATCTTATGGGCATGCCTTGTTTATGCAGGCGGCAGATGAGCCTTTAATAGAAGGTTGTTATATAGAAGGTGCCATGCGATCTACAGATGATATGCTTGCTGAAACTGGTACAGGTTCAGACGGCGATAAAGCCGGTTTCATGACATATTTTGGGTATAAATTACCACCAGGGTATATGATGAGCATGGGCGAAGGAGGTATAAGAGCATATAATGGTGGAGAAACTATAATTGACGGTGTGGAGTATAACCGCGGAACTTCGAACCCAACAATTATAAATTGCACGGTAAAAAATATGAGGGCTGGGGTAACGTTGACACATGCCACAGGAACTAAATATGTAAGTGGTACTACGGTTATAGGGTGCGAAAGAGGTTTTTGTATTGGCACTGGAGATATTGTAGATAGTTATGCCGATACACAGTATGGACCGGCATTAGGTGTAGATTACATTACCGATAGTGGTATGAATGCGGAAATCACCTTATTGCCTTATGAAGGGAAATCATATAATGGCAGCGGTCATGCGGCTATAATAATTGGGAGTAATCATAAAATTACGCTTAAAAATTCGAATCCTAATCCAGATCAAAACCTTAAAATTAATATTGGTGGCGATAATCGAACCATTGGTTTGCTTGCAAAAGATGAAAATTATTCTGCTTCAAATATTTTACTGCACAACTTCACCGAGTACCCTGTAGTGCTAGATGATAATAGTAGTAATTGTAATGGTATTTCAGCAAGTAAGGTATTAGATGAGGGACAAAATAATCATCTGTTCTTCAAGGAAATTTTAAAAGATTAAGCGGATAATTTATCTCTCGTATAAAACTAATTAAAGAATAAAAACAATTATAGACCTATGTTTTTAATAGCAACAAAAGTAACCTTCAGAAACCATGATTATTTTTCTCTATCACTACTTATTGCCATAACATCTTTGTTATTCTCATGTCAGGAGAAAAAGCAAATCACTACAGATAAAAAGAGTAAACCCAATGTTATATTAATATTGGTAGATGATCAAGGCTACGGTGATATTGCCGCATTGGGTAATCCATATATTAAAACACCTAATTTAGACAAGCTTCATTCACAAAGCGCACGATTTACAGATTATCACGTAAATCCTACTTGCGCACCAACAAGAGCAGCATTATTAACAGGTCATAATGCAAATAGGGCAGGTGTTTGGCATACCATTAATGGTAGGTCTATGTTATTGGAAACTGAAACGACTATGGCTCAAATATTCAAGGATAATGGGTATTCAACCTCCATGTTCGGGAAATGGCATTTAGGGGATAATTATCCTTTTAGACCACAAGACAAAGGTTTTGACGAAGTACTATCGCACGGTGGCGGTGGTATGGAGCAAACAATGGATTATTGGGATAACGACTATTTTGACGATATGTATGTTCATAATGGAGAGCTTAAAAGATTTGAAGGTTATAGCACAGATATTTGGTTTAATGAAGCTATTAAGCATATCGAAAAAAATAAAGACCAACCCTTCTTTTGTTACTTGCCAACGAATACGGCTCATTCGCCCTACTTTGTAGCCGATAAGTATATAGAGCCTTATAAGGATAATGATAGTATTCCTTTACCTGCGTTTTATGGTATGATTGCGAATATTGATGAGAATGTGGGCAAGCTTGTTACTTATCTAGAAAAGTCAGAACTTATGGATAATACCATATTGATTTTTACAACGGATAACGGTACGGCTCAAGGCGCTAAAACCGAAGGGCATAGATTAGACGGTTTTATAAAGAAAGGCTTCAATGCCGGTATGCGTGGGGTCAAGGCAAGTAAGTATGAAGGTGGACACCGGGTACCATTGTTTATTCATTGGAAGAATGGAGGTATAACCGTAGGGAAAGATATTGATGAACTAACTGCACATTTTGATGTACTACCTACATTGGTAGAGATGTGCGATTTAGAAGTAGATTCGGCTATCGATTTTGACGGTAAGAGTTTACTTCCGCTTATAAATGGAGAAGCAGAAGAGTTCAATAATAGAATTGTCATTACTAACTCTCAACGTACCGAAATTCCAGAACCATGGCGCAGAACTTCTTTAATGCAAGGAAAATGGCGATTGATTGATAGTACTGAATTATATAATCTGGCTACTGATCCAGAACAGCGGATAAACATTGCCCAAAATCATCCTGAGAAAATTACGGAGTTCAAGGAAGTTTACAATACTTGGTGGCAAGATTTACTTCCGGGTTATGAAGAACTACCACGTATCTATGTTGGTCATGAAAAAGAAAATCCTGCGAAGTTATATTGCCATGATTGGCATACAGATGGTGATAGTCCGTGGCACCAAAGGCACATAAGAACGGGCTATATAGACAATGGGTATTGGGCTTTGAAAGTGGTGGAAGCAGGTACATATTCGGTTAAACTTAGAAGATGGCCAGAGGAAACACAATTAGCATTAAATGCTGAAGCAGCAATAAGACCAGCAAAAGAAGGTACAAGTGTGTCTGCAAGTAAGCCGGGGAAATCTTTACCTATTACAAAGGCAAGATTAAAAGTGCAAAATGTAGATAAAGAAATAGAGGTAGATCCCACGCAAGAATATGCTGAATTTACTATTGATTTGACCAAAGGAGAAACAGATCTTCAAACTTGGTTTACATTAGAGGATAAAGAAACCTTGGGAGCTTATTTTGTTAGTGTAGAAAAACTAGAATAGGCTAAGTGCTTGATTTTTAGAATTTAATTTTATCCTGATTCATAATTTATCAAAAATGAACTATGAGTTATAATTAAATTAGAGCTAAAATCCCATATTGCATAGTATCGGAGTAAATCTATAATAAGAGTCATGAGTCTAATGAACAGTAACTATTTAAAATCATCAATATTTCTGCTGTTCACTGTGGTTTTTAATTATAGGTGTACTCCAACGTTAAAAGTACTGGAGTTAACTGATTCTTTAGAGGTAAATGCCAAGTTGTTATACGAAGAAGATTTTGATGATAACTTAGATGCTTGGCAAGTGGAACAAATGGAAGGGGGCAGCAGCATCTTAAAAGACAGTAAACTAGAAATAGATGATGTTGCTGGTTGTACAATTTGGTATAAGAAAGAGCTGTCTGGACCTATTATGATTGAGTATGATACGTATATCATAGATGAAGGAGATCCTAATGACCGGGTTTCTGACATGAATTGTTTTTGGATGGCAACTGATGTTGAGAACCCAGAAAATTTGTTCGCAAAATCGGCATCTAGACATGGTAAGTTTTCTAACTACGATAATTTACGCCTGTATTATATGGGTGTGGGTGGTCATGATAATACAAAAACGAGATTTAGAAGGTATGTAGGAAATGGAGAAAGACCATTGTTAAAAGAGCACGATTTTACTAAAAACGAGTATCTTTTAGAGTCCAACAAGAATTATCATATTAGAATTATTGCCTACAATAATCTAATTCAATATTATAGGAACGGAGTTAAAATGATTGACCTATATGACGACAATCCATATACTAGTGGTTATTTCGGATTTAGAACGGTCAATAACCATATGACCATTGATAATTTCAAAGTGTACAGATTAAAACAATAATAAAAATATAATTAAATGTCTACAACGTATAAAACAAGATACGCTTCTAGTCCAGAGGCAGTTAAACAATATGATACTACAGCTTTACGCAATGAGTTTTTGATTGATGACCTTATGAAAAAAGGAGAAATCAATCTTACTTATACGCATTACGATCGATATATCGCTGGATCAGCAGTTCCTAAAACAGCTTTGAAATTGGAAAGTATTGATCCTCTAAAAGCGGAGTTTTTCTTGGAAAGAAGAGAAATGGGGATAATCAACGTTGGTGAAACCGGTTCTGTTGAGGTAGATGGTAAAACTTATAGTCTAGGGCATAAAGATGCTTTATATATTGGCATGGGAGCTAAAGATGTCGTTTTTAAGAGCGATGACGCTAATAACCCTGCTAAATTCTACATCAATTCGGCTCCAGCACATACAACGTATCCAACCAAAAAGGTAAGTTTAGAAGAGGCTAATAAATTAGAATTAGGGTCTTTAGAAACAGCAAACCATAGAACGGTAAGCCAAATGATTATTGGTGGTGTGGTTACCACTTGCCAATTGCAAATGGGAATGACAAAATTGAAAACAGGTAGTGTTTGGAACACGATGCCGGCTCATGTTCACGACCGTAGGATGGAGGTCTATTTTTATTTAGACGTTCCAGAAGGTCAGGCAGTATGTCATTTTATGGGGCAACCGCAAGAAACACGTCATATATGGATGCATAATCATCAAGCTGTAATTTCTCCGCCATGGTCTATTCATTGTGGTTCAGGAACGTCTAACTATACTTTTATATGGGGTATGGCAGGTGAAAACTTAGACTACAGCGATATGGATGTTGCTGCAATAACAGAATTAAAATAAAATTATGTCTAAGGAACTATTTAATTTAAAAGGAAAAGTTGCTCTTGTAACTGGTAGTACACATGGTTTAGGTATGGCTATGGCCAAGGGCTTAGGTATGGCCGGTGCTAGATTGATAGTTAATGGTAATTCATCGCAATCTAAAATAGATGATGCTGTAGATTATTATAAGTCTTTGGGCATTGATGCATATGGATTTAAATTCAATGTCACGAATGAAGAAGAAGTAATCAAAGCTATAAATGACATCCAAAGTAAGGTTGGTTCTATAGATATACTTGTAAACAATGCAGGAATAATTAAACGAACTCCTTTGGAAGATATGGAAGTTGAAGACTTCAAAGAGGTTGTCAACGTTGATTTGGTGAGTCCGTTCATTGTGTCAAAGCACGTGGTAAAAACCATGATAGCAAAGAAACAAGGTAAGATTATCAATATTTGCTCAATGATGAGTGAGTTGGGTAGAAATACCGTTGGTGCATACGCTGCTGCAAAAGGAGGTTTAAAAATGTTGACCCAAAATATGGCTACGGAATGGGCAAAACATAACATACAGGTAAATGGTATAGGACCGGGTTATTTTGCAACCAGCCAAACAGCTCCAATACGTGTAGATGGTCACCCGTTTAATGAATTTATTTTGAATAGAACGCCAGCTGCAAAATGGGGAGATCCAGATGACTTGGCGGGAGCGGCAATATTTTTATCCTCAAGAGCTAGCGATTTTGTAAATGGACATATTCTGTATGTTGATGGTGGTATTCTAGCTACCATAGGTAAACCAAGTAATGAAAGCTAAAATTATGATCAATCTAAACTCTCTAAAATATTTTATGGCTGTCTTAACCCTGTTTTTGATGGGTTGTGCAAGTGAAAAACCGTTACAAATTCAAGTAACTAATAATTTGGATATAAATCGTTCTTTCGAGACTGTTGAAATTGATTTAAGTCTTTTGAAATCAAACGAAGAACTTAAGCTTACAGCTGAAAAAACATATAAAATCAGTGAAGTAGGTACTACTTCAGAATTGGTTTCACAGTTAAGTGATACTGATGGGGATGGTACTGCAGATGTATTATTGTTTCAGCCAACAATAGATGCGAATTCAAGTAAATCTTTCACTATTGGTCTTAAAGATATTGAAGATCAAACAGATGAGATTCCTACCTGTTATTCACGATTCGTTCCTGAACGTACAGATGATTATGCTTGGGAAAATGATAGGGTCGCTTTTAGAACATATGGACCTGTTGCACAAAAAATGATAGAGGACAATGTGCCTGGTGGTACATTGTCAAGTGGAATGGATGCTTGGTTAAAAAGAGTAGATTATCCTATCATTAACAAGTGGTATAAAAAAGAACTAGAGACAGATGGGTCTTATCATGAAGATGACGGGGAAGGTTTAGATAATTTTCATGTGGGTACTAGTAGAGGAGTAGGTGGTATTGCAATTAAGGTAGATACTGCATATCAATTTTCAAGAAATTTTACAGATTATAAAACTATTGAAACCGGACCGATTAGAACTAGTTTTTGGATTACGTATGCACCATGGAAAGCAGGAGATAAAACCATAGAGGAAAAGAAATATATTTCTTTGGATCGAGGAAGTAACTTATCAAAATTTAGGGTTGAAATTGACGGGTCGGAAACACTGTCTGTAGGTCTTACACTTCATGAAAAAGATGGGGAAACAACTACAGATGTTGAAGAAGGTTGGGTAAGTTATTGGGAACCATATTTTGGCTCAGAATTAGGAACTGGTGTTGTAGTTCCTTCAAACGCTATGTTGGGATATGATAAATATGTAACCGATGCCAAAGATTTAAGCAACTTATACGCACAACTAAAAGTAGTTGACGGTGAAGCAGTGTATTATACAGGATTTGGCTGGAAAAAAAGTAAACAATTTAGTTCAAAACAAGAATGGAACAACTATTTAAAGCAATTTGCTAAAGAGATAAATACACCATTACAAGTAGAAATTGTGCAATAAAATATTCAGATAATCTGTATACTTTCTGAGTTTGTTTACTCATACTTAAGTATACAGATTATCTGTTTTTATTAGTTTATTTTCTTAATAAGATGGTTAGGAAAGTCTAATGTTCTTTCACAACAAACCTGTTCCATCACCTGTTGCAATTCGGTTTTTAATAATGAGATAGTATGGTTGCCACCTTCATTTCCTAAGGCGGCTACTCCGTACATAAATGACCGCCCTAAGAAAGTAAACTCTGCACCAGAGGCCATAGTTCTGGCAATATCTGGACCAGAGCGCAAACCACTATCCATCATTACCTTAATTTGATTTCCATACTTCTCTGCTATTCTGGTCAATGGTCTTATGGTAGATTCACCTGCATCTAATTGTCTTCCGCCATGGTTAGAGACAATGATACCATCTATTCCTAAGCGAATAGCTTTTTCAGCATCCATTTCAGACGCTACACCTTTTAGGACCAATTTGCCTTTCCACATATCGCGAATAGGCTTAATCTTTTCCTCGTTTAATCTACCGGTAAAGGTTTGGTCCATAAACTTGCCTAGTTGTTTTAAATCTAAGTTTTTAGGCATATAGGGTTTTAGTGTTTCAAAATTAGGCTGCCCATGAATTAGCGTTTTCATAGCCCATTCTGGTTTACCTAGAATTTGGAGTATATTTTTTACACTCATATTTGGAGGCATAGCCAAACCATTTCTAATGTCTCGTGGTCTAAAACCAAAAGTAGGTACATCTGATAAAATTACGAGAACTGGACATTCTGCCTGTGCAGCTCTATTGATCATGTCGTCTCGTAATCTATTTTCCGTTGGATGATATAATTGAAACCAAGCCTGGCCTTCTGTTATCTCAGAAATTCTTTCAATACTACTTGTAGATACCGTGCTTAATACAAACGGTATGTTGTGTTCAAATGCAGCTTTGGCTAAAATTTCTGGAGCGTTTGGCCACATTAGACCTTGTAGACCTACTGGTGCAATACCGAAAGGAGCATCGTATGTATGACCAAATAACTCGGTTTTCATATCAGAACCTGTGTGTTTACTTAGGTAACTAGGAGATAATTCTACTGCTCTTATTTCTGCAGTATTTTTTATCAGGTTTACATCTTCATTACAACCACCGTCCAAATATTCAAAAGCAAATTTTGGAATTTTCTTCTTTGCTTTATTTCGTAAGTCGGTAACAGAAGGGTAGTTGTTGTTTATGGTAAGTTTGGCATTACTCATAATTCAAATATTTTGTTCATTAATCGCCATTTTTCTCCAGGTTTGGAATTTGGTATAGCTTTTTGGTATTTCCACATCAAATTCTCCCATTCTTGGACTTTATCGTTGTTTTTATCTGCTTCATGTTTCTTCTCAAAAGAGAATAAGACATTCGTCTCCATAATCATGAATAGCCGATTTTCAACTAGATAAATTTCTAGTTTTTCAATGTGAGAATCTTTGATACTTTCAATAATTTCTGGCCATACCTTTTTATGGTGTGTAATATATTCATTTATAAGAACAGCATCATTCTTTAAATCTAAAGCAAAACAATATTTTTTATTTTCCATTTAGTTCTGATAGTGTTTATTGGTCATTTGCCCATAAAAAGCGATGATTACAAAACAGATTAAAGGTAAAATGAAGGAGAAATTTACTTCAGATAATCCTAGAATTTGAGTGTCATTCACACCAAATCCGCCAATATCAATAATTTTTCCTTGTAGCCCTGGCATTAAAGCTCCACCTACGATGGCCATAACTAAACCGGCCGCGCCAATTTTTGATTCTTCTTCTTCTAAATTCTCTAAAGCAATACCGTAAATGGTAGGAAACATAACCGACATGCATAGCGACATGGTTACCAGGCAGTAAAGTCCTATTTCGCCCACTAAAAACATGGTTCCGAGTGATGCTAGAATAGCAGCAAAGGCATAAATTAAAAGTAGTTTACCTGAGGATATAAATCTTAAAAGATATGTACCAATAACCCTACCCACTAAAAATAAAATAAAAGCTACAATTTGAAAATTGGCAGCAGTTTCGCTATCCATGCCAATAGCTTCTGCATATTGGTAAATATAGGTCCAACACATAATTTGTGCTCCTACGTAGAAAATTTGCGCAACAACACCAAAAACGTATTTTTTGTTTTTCTTCAAAGAATTAAAAGTATGGCTTAAACTGGGTATGGAGCCATCACCTTTAGATTGTGGCATTTTACTAACTGCAATAAGTACTAAAATAGCCAGTATTACCAGCCCTAAAATAACATATGGGTCTCTAATAACCATTAAATCTGATGTTCTTATGAGTGCTTTTTTAGATTCTGATAAAGCACTATAATTCTCTATATCGTCTGATTGTAGATTTTTTAGTACAAATTGTTGCGCCACTAAAAGCCCCAATAAAAGTCCTATAGGATTAAAAGCTTGAGCCAGATTTAATCGCTGAGTCGCTGTTTTTGGGTCTCCCATTGCTAATATATATGGATTAGCAGTAGTTTCTAAAAATGCAAGACCAAAAGTTAAAATATATAATCCCAAGCAAAAGAACCAAAATTGTTCTGTAATGGCAGCAGGATAAAAAAGTAAAGCTCCTGTGGCATACAAAGCTAGACCAATAAGTACACCCACTTTGTAAGAGTATTTTCTAACAAACAGCGCTGCAGGTAACGCCATACAGAAATACCCTCCGTAAAAAGCCATTTGTACCCAAGCCGCTTGTGAGTTAGAGAGTTCTAAAACTTTTTTAAATGCCTGTACCATTGGATCGGTAACGGCATTTGCAAATCCCCATAGCGCGAATAATGATGTTATTAAAATAAAAGGCAAAAGCGCTTTTTTAGAAACTATTGGTTTTTTATCAATATTCGACATTGGTGGTTGGTTTAGAATTAGGTAATTAATTTATAATCTAGGGTAATGTTATAATGCACGATCTAAATGACTATAACCACCATCTACAAATATTAATTGACCAGTGGTGTGGCTAGATTTTTCAGATAATAAAAATGCAACCATATCTGCAATTTCCTCAACTGTGGTCATTCTGTTTTCTAAAGGAATTTTTTCTGTAATACCCTTTAATTTTTCTTCAGGGTTGGTTAGAGAGTTTATCCATCTATCATACAAAGGCGTATAGCATTCCGCAACAATTACAGCATTAACTCTAATGGAGTAGGGTAAAAGTTCTACTGCCCATTCTCTAGTAAGTGCATTTCTACCACCATTTGCCGCAGCGTATCCAGAAGTTCCCCCTTGTCCGGTTACCGAAGTTTTAGATCCAATATTTACAATAGCGCCTTTATTCTTTTTTAGTTCTGGCAATGCATAATGTGCCATCATATAGTAATGCGTAAGATTTCTTGAGATAGATTTCATGAAGTCATCATGGTTACCTGCTTCTAAGCCTACAGAATCATTTACTCCTGCATTGTTGACCAAGCCATCTATTCTTCCAAATCTAGAAATACAACTATCAACAGCTTCCTTACACTGTTCTGGGTTTGTAAGCTCGGCAAAAGCATAACCAGCCTGGCCACCGCTTTTTTCAATCTCTGAAATAACTGAAACGATATTGGCTTTGTTTCTTCCTAAGATGTAGGGAATTGCCCCCTCTTTGGCAAGGCTAATACTTATTCCTCTACCAATACCAGATGAACCTCCAGAAACGATTATAATTTTATTTTTCAATTTTAAATCCATGGTTTGGTATGTTTTATTTTTAGATAGATATAATTTAAATAGTTATTCCGTAAAAATTTATGGCATTCAGCCCCATAACTTGCTGTTGTTCTTGGCTGGATAATTTCTTAATATAGGTAGTCACTATCTCCTTTGTTTTTGAGTAATTTCCAGATAATAGACATACGGGCCAATCTGATCCATACATGATACGATGCGCCCCGAATTCTTCAAAAATCACATCAATATATGGGATGAAATCTTCAGTTTTCCAATTATGCCAATCTGCTTCTGTGGTTAAACCTGAAAGCTTGCAATACACATTGGGCAATGCTGCCAGTGTTTTAATAGCTGTTTTCCAAGTTTCTATTTCCCCAAATTTTATGGAGGGTTTTGCTATATGATCAAGTACAAATTTTTGATCCGGAAATTTTGAAACTAAGGTTGCACAGTTTTGTAATTGATGTGCATAAATTAATAAGTCGTAGGTTAAATTTAAGGGTGCTAGCTTATTAATTCCATTAAGAAACGTTTGGTCAAGCATAAAGTCATCCTTTTCCGCCTGTAAAATATGACGAACCCCTTTAAAGAGTGTATCTTGACTAAAATATTTTAAGCGATTTTCAACACCGGTATCACTAAGGTTTACCCAGCCAACAACACCTTTAATGAACTTGTTATTTTTAGCTAAATCCAATAAAAATTCAGTTTCTTGTTCAGACTGGTCTGCCTGTACTGCAATGCAACCATCAACATTGTTTGTTTTAAGAATGGGTTCAAGATCAGCAGGTAGAAAATCTCTCTGAATGATTTTCATAGTATCATCTATCCAACTATCTCTAACCGAATCATACTTCCAAAAATGTTGATGGCTGTCAATTATCATTTTGTATATGCCTTGGCTACTTGTTTAGAACTACCTAGTTTTTCTATACCTAATTCAACCACGTCACCAGGGTTTAAATATCTTGGAGGGTTGAATCCTAAGCCTACACCAAAGGGTGTTCCTGTTGATATGATGTCACCTGGTAAAAGTGTCATGTATTGACTAATATAACTAACCAATTCAGGTACATTGAAAACTAAATCTTCAGTATTGCTATTCTGTAATAATTCACCATTTACTTTTAGCCATAGATCTAAGTTATGTGGATTAGCAACTTCATCTTTAGTAGCTAAAAATGGACCAATAGGAGCAAATGTGTCACAGCTTTTTCCTTTTACCCATTGTCCCTCTTTTTCTAATTGAAATTCTCTTTCACTATAATCATTATGCAGCATATAACCTGCAACATAATCCATGGCATCCGCTTCTTCTACATAACTGGCTTTTTTACCTATTACTACTGCTAGCTCTACTTCCCAATCGGTTTTTTTACTGTTTTTAGGAATAATTACATCGTCATTAGGACCTACAATTGCAGAAGTGGCCTTAAAAAATAAAACAGGTTCGGTTGGTACTTTCATTCCACTTTCTGCTGCATGCTTTGCGTAATTTAAACCAACGCAAACAATTTTAGAAGGTTTTTTAAGGGGAGGAGCCAAGCGTGTGCTCTTGTCTATTTTTGGTAGATTTTCTGCTTTTTCTTCAAGCCAAGATTTTAGTCGGCTTAAGCCATCGTTATTAAAAAATTGTTCTTCATAATCTTCTCCAAAACTAGAAGTATCTACCCATTCTCCATTTTCAAGGATTGCGCCTGGTTTTTCATTCTCTATTGTTCCAAATCGTATTAATTTCATGCTATATATTTTATCCGTTAAGTTTTATGAATCCCCCATCAATTGGGAAATCTGTTCCTGTAATAAATGAAGCCTCGTCAGAACACAGGTAAAGGGCTAGGTCAGCTACTTCTTGGGGTTTACCCATTCTGCCAATTGGTTGGGTTGCCGATAATTTATCGAACATTTCTTCTTCTTGCCCAGGATAGTTGTTTTTTATAAATCCGTCAACAAAGGGAGTGTGTATTCTAGCAGGGGAAATACTGTTGCAACGAATACCATCCTTAACATAATCCTTCGCAACAGAATACGTCATGGTAAGCATAGCTCCTTTGCTCATAGAGTATGCAAAACGATCATCTATACCTACGCTTGAAGCAATTGATGCCATGTTGATAATAACGCCACCATTTTCTTTCATCTTGGGTATTAAGGCATACATACAATTATAAGGACCTTTTACATTTACTTCATATATGCGGTCTAAATCTGCTTCTGTCGTTTTTTCAATATTTCCAATATGAGCAATCCCCGCGTTGTTGATTAAAATAGATACGTTATGCTTAGCTGTAATTTTATCTATGATATTGGTAACTTGTTTTTGCTCGACTACGTTACAATTATAGGCAAAAGCGTTACCACCTTCTTCTTTAATTACGTTGACGGTACTTTCTGCATTATCCGCGTTTAGTTCTAAAATATGAACTGTAGCACCCTGTGCGGCAAAAGTGGTAGAAATAGCCTTTCCTATGCCGCTACCGCCGCCAGTAATAATTACATTTTTGCCTTTTAGGTTAAACTTCATGTATATTATATTTAAATATTCTGTAATTCTTTTTTCCAAAATTCACCATCGGGAAAAGTATAGGTATCTAAAGAATCTTCTTTCATTGTAATACTATAACCTGGTAATTTTGGAGGCATATATGCCCCATTTTTTATAACAACAGGGTCGTAAAAATGTTCATGTAAATGATCTACATATTCAATTATTCTATTTTCCATAGTTCCACTGATAGCTATATAATCTATCATGGATAAATGTTGAACATATTCACAAAGACCAACACCGCCCGCATGTGGACAAACAGGAATATTGAATTTAGCGGCCATTAATAAAATGGCTAAAATTTCATTTACCCCACCAACTCTGCAGCTATCTATTTGACAGATACCAATAGCGCCTGCTTGCATTAGTTGCTTAAAGATAACTCTGTTTTGACAATGTTCGCCAGTGGCAACCTCAATTGGTTTTACTGCCTTGGCAATTTTAGCATGTCCTAAAATATCATCAGGACTTGTAGGCTCTTCAATCCACCAAGGGTTAAATTTTTTAAGCGATTCCATATTGGTAATGGCTTCATCAACATCCCATTTTTGATTGGCATCCATCATAAGCTTTAAATCATCGCCAATTTCTTCACGAATAATTGCGGCGCGTCTCATATCATCCTTAAGATCTGATCCCACCTTAATTTTCATATGTTTAAAACCACTTTCTTTTGCCTCCTTACAAAGACGTCTCATTTTATCGTCAGAATAACCTAGCCAACCGGCAGAGGTAGTGTATGCTGGATATCCTTTTTCTTCTAAATGAGCAATGCGTTCTTGTTTAGTAGCCTCTTTTTTAGATAACATTTCTAAGGCTTCTTGTGGTGTAATGGCATCGGTAATGTATGTAAAGTCAATACATGAAACCAGTTCCGCAGGGGTCATGTCTGCTAAAAGTTTCCAAAGTGGTTTCTTTTCGACTTTGGCGTATAAGTCCCAAACAGCATTTACAATAGCGCCAGTAGCTAAATGGATTACCCCTTTTTCTGGACCTAACCATCTCAATTGGCTATCACCGGTAATCATTTTCCAAAAAGCTCCCATGTTTGCAGTGAAACTTTCTAAAGATTTACCAATAACCAGATGAGAAAGAGAGTTTATGGCTTGGGTGCAAAGTTCGTTACCTCTACCTATAGTAAAGGTGAGTCCATGACCTTCATAGCCTTCAGGGGCATTTGTTTTTAAAATGACATATGCAGCACTATAATCTGGATCTGGGTTCATAGCATCTGAACCATCTAAAGATTTGCTTGTAGGAAAACGGATGTCCCTCGCTATTACATCAGTAATTATGATAGAATTTGACATTGATTTAGTTTTAATCAAAAATATCTCAACTAACACCTTAAAGCCACCTAATAAAATACCAAATTCGATACTTTTTTTGCATTATGATTATAAATGTTTTTTATGTTGGCTTAAAAAGGAGGAAGGAGATTCATTTTTTATAATTCTAAACTGTCTATTGAAATTGGAAATATTTCCGAAACCACATGCATAAGCAATTGATGTAATACTCTCTTTGTTTTCCAATAACATTTTACATGCAAAGCCAATTCGTATTTCATTTAAAAATCTAGTAAATGGTTTACGATGTATGGTTTTGAAAAACCTACTGAATGCAGAAGCGTTCATATTGGCTAATTCAGCAACGTCTTTAGAACTTATAGGGGTATGAAAGTTTTGATAAACGTATTCATATATAGTATTTAGTCTTTTGTTTTCCGTTTGATGAAAAGTATTGATGAAACCATTACTAGATAATAAAGTGTAATGTTGCGTCTGTTCTAGTTTACTTAAAATTTCAATTATTCTTGTTATTTTGATAGCAGGATTAAGACTACTTAAATTAAGTAACTCATTTTTTATATTATCAGTAACGTTGTTAAATTTAATTCCTTGAGCCGCTTTTTTTAAAAGATGAGATATAGGTTGCATTTCTGGCAATGACAAAAACTCTTTGCCTACAAAGTTATCTTTGAAATGCACTGACACCGCCTGAGCGGTAAGACATGAATTTTCTTCGAAATATGCCTCGTCATTTAACCACATATGTGGAACGTTTTTACCTATTAATATTACTTCACCAGATTGAAATTTTTCAATGCTATCACCTACAAATCTGGTTCCGGTACTCTTTATAATGTAGACCAATTCTAATTCTTCATGAAAATGCCAAACCTTTAAAAAGTTCTTGTAATTATTTTGAGATACAGTAATTGAAGTATTTCCTGTACTTGACCTATCTAGTAAATGAAGTTTCATTTCATGAATTTAGTACAAAATACGAACTATATTGAATGTATAAAAAATATCTAATATTAGAATGAGCGTTTAAGCAGATTGTTTGTACTTATATACAAAAGATTAGGGCGAAAACAACATTGTTGTTTT
>TARA_R110002033_G_scaffold169344_2_pt1 | contig 32135 bp, 29 predicted proteins | sample TARA_R110002033 | Tara Oceans TARA_R110002033 (sample SAMEA4397051) | marine metagenome | biome: Polar Biome; feature: [SRF] surface water layer (ENVO:00010504); material: water (ENVO:00002006), including particulate matter (ENVO:01000060) such as... | depth 5 m
GTCAACGCGAAGGCATAGTCAATTCCCTGGAGTTGCTCGACTCCGAGCGGACCTTGGCAGAAGCCCGCGCCGAGCTGGCCGATCAGGACGGAGAAATTTCCCGGCGCCAGATCGATCTCTTCCGCGTCCTGGGCGGCGGATGGGACCGTCAGGGAAGCAGCCTGTGAACCGCGAACGCCAGAAGCCCAAAGAGGTTGGTCTTTTCATAAGATCGATGATTTATCGCAGCGGACGCACATTTCTGTCCCGTCTCCTGCTGTATCACGCAATATAGGTCAGATTAGCGGCGCGGAACAGGCTGGCCATTTCCGCGGAGTTGACGAGAGAATTCAATGTCGCGCTTTTTTTCGCGTCGTTTCCCGCGGTGTTGTAATCGACTATCGCGTTGCCGGCGCAAGCCGGTAGCCCACCCCCGGTTCGTTGATGACCAGAGCCGGGCGTGCAGGATCGGCTTCTATCTTCTTGCGCAACGACCGGACAGCAACGCGAAGATATTCGAGATCATCACGGTGCGCGGGACCCCATATCGATTCCAGCAGGCTGATATGGGTCATCACGCGGCCGGGTTTTTCTGCCAGCGTCCACAGCAGATCGAATTCCCTGGGCGTCAGGTCGGTCAGCTGGTCACGAATGATCACCCGGTGCATTTCACGGTCAATCGTGCCGTCCAGGAACGTGCGGCGCGTGGCGTCGACGGCATGGCCCGTCCGCCGCCGGATGGCTGACCGGACGCGGGCCAGCAGTTCCTCGCTGTCGAAGGGCTTGGTGACGAAATCGTCCGCCCCGAGATCAAGCGCCGCCACTTTCTCGGTGGTCGCATCGCGCGCGGTCAGCACGATCACCGCCAGCCCAAGGGCAGCGAGCTGTGGTACGATTTCCAGGCCATCGCGGTCGGGCAGGCCAAGGTCGAGCAATATCACATGCGGCGGCTGCGCGCCGCCGGCAATGCGCAGAGCGGCAGCGGCCGTCGCCGCTTCCTCATGACTCAGACCGGTGCGATCGAGGGCACCGACCAGCAGGCGGCGAATGGCGGGCTCGTCATCGACGATCAGAACATCCTTACGCATGACTCGCCATTCCTTTTGCCACGGCAACCGGCAGCGCGACCTCGAATATCGCCCCGCCGCCTTCACGATTTCCGGCGCTGATCGTCCCGCCGACCGCTTCGGTGAAATTTTTCGCGATCCACAGGCCCAGGCCGGAGCCACCGACACGGTCGCTACCCTCCAGCCGCTCGAACCGATCGAAGAGCATCCGGCTCTCCGCAGGCAGGCCGGGGCCGCGGTCCAGTATCCGGTACAGAACCGTATCCGCGCGCGCGATCAGTTCGACCTCGACTGGCGAACCGGCGGGCGAGAATTTGAGCGCGTTGTCGATCAGGTTGATCAATATATGGCGCAGCAGCAAGGGGTCGCTGGAAACGAACGGGCAGTCGGGATCGATCCGGGTGACGACCCGTGCGCCGGGCCGGTCCTGACGCAGATCGTGCAGCACGGCGGTGATGATGTCGGCCAGCTCGATACTCTCCCATTTGGGCTCGATCGTTCCATGTTCGATCCGCGATGCCTCGAGAAGGTCATTGAGAAACCGCTGGAGCCTCCGCGATTCGGTCCGCGCGATCCGCACTTCCTCGGCAAAGCTGCCCTCGGCGGGGATCGCCTCGGCGGCAGCGATCACGGCCGTGAGCGGCGTGCGCAGGTCATGCGCGATGCTGCCCAGCAGCGCGCCGCGCAGCCGGTCGCGCTCGCGCAGCGTTCCGACCTGGCGCGCCTGTGCCTCGAGCACCAGCCGCTCATGCGCCAGTGCGGTCTGGTCGACCAGCGATGCCAGCAGCGTCGCGTCGTCGGGCCGGATCACCCGCTGTTGAGATGCCCGGGCGATCCCGAGCGCCCCCATGGTGCCGAGCGATGTCTTGAGCGGATGAAACTGCCAGTCCGAGGCGTTGAGCGTGCCGGTATCGCGGCCGGTTGGCTCTCCCCGCTCGAGTGTCCAGCGCGCGGCTGCCTCGTCGACGATGTCCAGGCGGAGCGACTTGTCATTGCCGCGCAGCACGATCTGATCCTCCTCGAGAGAAACGATCACCGCTTCGACATCGAGCAGCATGCCGATCTCCCTGCAGGCGACCCGTGCGGTTTCGTCCTTGTCCGATATGCCGCCCATCAGCCCGGCAAAGCGAGCGAGCGAGGCGTTGAGCCTCGCAACCCCGGCGCTGGTCTCCGCCTGGCGCCGAACCTTTCCGGCGAGCGCGCCGATCACGCTGGCAACCAGCGCCAGCACGACAAAGGTCACCACATCCGCCGGACTTTTGATCGCGAAGGTGTGCAGGGGCTCGATAAAAAAGAAATTGTAGGACAGCGCTGCCCAGACCGATGCCCAGAGACCAGCGCGCGTGCGAATGAGGGTCGAGGCAGCGATCACGGGCAGCAACAGCAGCAGATCGATCGCCCCAAAGGCAATCCAGGGCAATATCAGATGGATCAGCGCAACGGTCGCCGCGACGCCGAGAAAGGCTATCACATTGTCGCGCTGCGAATAGGCATTGTCGGATCGAGGCGGTTTTTCGTCTCCCTCCTCCAGCGGCACCACCTGCACCGCTATCCCCTTGGCATGGCGAATGACATCCTGTGCGATGGAACCATGGCGCCATTCGAACCAGCGGCTGCGACGGCTTTTGCCGATCACGATCTGGGTAGCGCGCAATTCCCGGGCCTGCTGGATCAGCGCCGGCCCGACATCATCTGCAGCAATAGTCATCAGCGACGCGCCAAGCGAGGCGGCGAGGGCAAGATTGTCGGCCAGCTGGTCGCGCTGGGCGCCCCGCACGGCCCGCGCACTGCCGCTTTCGATCACCACGGCGGTCCATGGCGCATAATATATGTCAGCCATCCGTTTGGCATGGCGGACGACTTGTGCACCACCCTTGCCGGCGCTGACCGCGACCAGCAGCCGCTCGCCCGATACGAAATCACCCTTCTCGCCGCTCGTCTGGAGCTGGTCGGACAGGCGGCGATCCACGCTTCGCGCCGCAAAGCGCAGGGCCAGTTCGCGCAGGGCCGCCAGCTTGTTCGGCGTGAAGAAATTCGACAACGCTCGCCCCGCGGTGTCGGGCAGATAGACTTTGCCAGCCTCGAGCCGCTCGATCAGGGCTTCGGGCGGCAGGTCGACAACGATCAGCTCGGCCTCGTCCAGCACCCGGTCCGGAACCGTCTCCCGCACCCGGACATGGGTGAAGCCTGCAACGACGTCGTTCAGGCTCTCGATATGCTGGATATTGACCGTCGTCGCAACGTCGATGCCCGCATCCAGCAATTCCTCGACATCCTGCCAGCGCTTGGGATGGCGGCATCCAGGAGCGTTGCTGTGAGCAAGCTCGTCGACCAGTATCAGGTCGGGATTGCGCGCCAGCGCCGCGTCAATGTCAAATTCCTCGAGACTGTGGCCCTGATGAAGCACGACATGGCGGGGTAGCGCCTCGAGCGGCTCGAGCAATTGTGCGGTGTCGCTGCGACCATGGGTTTCCGCTATTCCGACAACAACATCTATGCCCTCTGCTTGCCGCCGCCCGGCATCCTGCAGCATCCGGTAGGTCTTGCCGACGCCGGGTGCGGCTCCGAGATAGGCGGTCAACCGGCCCCGCTGCTCCCGATGGGCAAGCCGCAGAAAGCGTTCTGCATCGGTCTCGGGCGCGGGATCGGTCATGGTGCAAATCCTATTATTCGCCTCGACGGTCCAGCGCCAGATTAAGTTGCAGCACGTTTACAATTGGCTCGGGAGCAAAAACCCAGCCCGGCGAAAAGGCCGTCTCCCGAACGAAATCGCGGAGCGATGCGCTGTCCATATCCCGCGCCAGGGCCACGCGGTCCACCTGGTAGAGAGCGCCTGCCAGCGAGATATGCGGGTCCAGCCCCCCGCCAGAGGCCGCCACCAGATCGGCGGGCACCGGATTGCCAGCGGTCGCACCATAGCGAGCGACGGTCTCGGCGGCCCGGGCCGCCAGGTCCTCGCTGGTCGGAGAGAGATTGCTGCCGCCCGCACCCATGCCATCATAATCGACGGCCGACGGACGCGGCCAGAAATAGCGGGCGGCGATGAATTTCTGGGCAACGAGTTCGCTGCCCACCGCGCGTCCGCCAATCTCGATGACCGACCCGTTCGCACGAAACGGCGTCACGGTCTGCGCGAAGCCGAACAGCAGCGCCGCATAGCCTACGACGCAGACCAGCAGCGTGATCAGCCACAGTCGGATCGAGGGTAGAAGATAGTTCATCGGATATGATCCTTTCACGATATGCAGGGTTCAGCGCATCAATGTCACATGCTCTGCGATCGGGCCGAGCGCCGCGGCGGGGAAGAAGGTCAAAGCGCCAAAAATCAGGATGGTGATCACCAGCATGGTCCCAAAAGTGCCGCCTTCGACGCTGAGCGTGCCGGCGCTTTCGGCGCTGCGCGTCTTCGCCATCAGCGAACCGACGATGGCCAGCGGCACGATGATCGGCAGATAGCGGCCGATCAGCATCACCAGTCCCGTGGCGATATTCCACGGCACCGTATTGTCGCCAAGTCCCTCGAAGCCGGAACCGTTGTTCGCGCCCGCTGAGCTAAACTCGTAGAGTATCTCCGAAAAGCCGTGGGCACCAACATTGCCCAGCACATCCTGTCCCCACGCGGTGGCGGCGAACAGCGCGGTCCCTCCCAGGATCAGCAAGGCATGGCTGAACAGCGCCAGCACCGCTAGGCGCATCTCGTTGCCCTCGACCTTGTGACCCAGATATTCGGGCGTGCGTCCGACCATCATCCCCGCGATGAACACCGCGACCACGATATAGAGGAACATGTTGATCATGCCGACGCCGACCCCGCCAAAGGTTGCGTTGAGCCACATGCCCGCCATCGGCATCAGCCCGGTCAGCGGATTGAGGCTGTCGTGCATCGCCCCGACCGACCCGTTGCTGGTCGCGGTGGTGAGCACCGCCCAGAGCGGCCCGGTCGTGGCCCCGAGGCGCAATTCCTTGCCCTCGAGATTGCCGACATCCTGCATGACGGGGAGGCCGGTGAAAGCTTGGGTCGGTGCGCTTTCAAAGGCGACCGAGCCGCCGATCTTGACCAGCAGGAACAGCAGCATCACGCCGAATATCACCCCGGCATGTTTCATCCGACCGATGATATGGCCGAACATCCAGACGCAGGCCATCGGAATGAGGATGATCGCAATCATCTCCAGGCAATTGGCCCAGAAATCGGCATTCTCCAGCGGGTGGGTGGAATTGGGGCCGAAAAACCCGCCGCCATTGGTACCCAGTTGCTTGATCGCGACAAAGGCGGCCGCCGGCCCGCGGGCGATCGTCTGGGCCACCCCTTCCAGAGTGGTGGCGCTCGCCGCGCCATCAAAGGTCATCGGCACGCCGCGCATGGCAATGAAACCGCCGATGATGACCGCCAGCGGCAAGAGCACCCCTATCGCTGCGCGTTGCATGTCGAGGAAGAAATTGCCCATGCTCGCCTGTCCGCCAATCCCGCGTGCCAGAGCGACCAGCGCCGCGATGCCCGTTGCGGCGGATACAAATTGCAGCCACATCAGCCCGCCAAGTTGCGCCAGATAGCTCCAGGTGCTTTCTCCCGAATAATGCTGGAGATTGGTATTGGTGGTAAAGGACGCCGCGGTGTTGAACACGAGGTCGAGCGAGGCCGCGCCCTGTCCGTCCGGATTGAACGGCAGCAGATGCTGGGCGGCCAGCAGCAGAAAGACGAAGCCGAACATCAGCAGGTTGAAGGCCAGCAGCGCGATCGAATATTGTTTCCAGTCCTGCTCGGGCGCACCGCCGACAGTGCGGGCAAACAGGCTGTCGACCCTGGCGAAGCGCCCGGAAAACAGCGCGGCCATATATTTGCCGAGCGGCCAGGACAGCAGCGCGCCACTGCCCAGGATCAGGATTATGGTGAATATGGCTGGGAGCATTTCTATTCCTTTCCGCTCAGGCGAGGCCGAGGCCGGCCACGGCCATGTCGATGAGTTTGATGCCGATGAAGGGAGCGACCACGCCGCCCGCGCCGTAGATTGCCAGGTTGCGCAGCAGCTGGCTGGCCGCAGGCATCGGGCGATATTTCACCCCCTTCAACGCCAGCGGCACCAGCAGGGGAATGATCAGTGCGTTGAAGATGATCGCCGACAGAATCGCGCTCGACGGGCTGGCCAGCCCCATCAGATTCAGCGCGCCGAGCGCGGGATAGAGCACGACGAAGATCGCCGGCAGAATGGCGAAATATTTGGCGATATCATTGGCGATCGAGAAGGTCGTCAGCGCCCCGCGGGTCATCAGCAGCTGCTTGCCGATGCCGACCACCTCGATCAGCTTGGTCGGGTCGCTGTCGAGATCGACCATATTGCCCGCTTCGCGTGCCGCCTGGGTACCGGTGTTCATCGCTACACCGACATCGGACTGGGCGAGGGCAGGGGCGTCGTTCGTGCCATCGCCGCACATCGCGACCAGCTTGCCCTCGGCCTGTTCCTTGCGGATATATTCGAGCTTCTGCTCGGGTGCTGCTTCGGCGAGAAAATCGTCGACCCCGGCTTCGGCCGCGATGGCCGCGGCGGTCAGCGGATTGTCACCGGTGATCATCACCGTCCTGATGCCCATGCGGCGCAGTTCGGAAAAGCGCTCGCGGATACCCGCCTTGATCACGTCCTTCAGGTGAACCGCGCCGAGCAGGCGCCCATTCTCGACCACCGCCAGCGGCGTTCCGCCTGCCTGGGCGATGCGGTCGGTAATCTTTCTGAGCGACAGCACGGCTTTCTCGGGAAAGTCGCCCAGCCTGAGCACCGCATCCACGGCTCCCTTGCGGATCGAGCGACCGGGCAGGTCGATTCCGCTGACCCGGGTCTGGGCGGAGAATGCGATCTGCTCCGCCTCGGACGGCAAGGCATCGCCGCTGCCGGCAAGCGCCACGATTGAGCGGCCTTCCGGTGTACCGTCCGCAAGGCTCGACAGCCGCGCGGCGGCCACCAGATCGGATTCGGCCACACCGGGCAAGGCAACGAATTCGCTCGCCTGCCGGTCGCCGATGGTGATGGTGCCGGTCTTGTCGAGCAGCAGCGTGCCGATATCGCCTGCCGCTTCCACTGCACGGCCGGATTTGGCCAATATGTTGAAGCGAATCAGCCGGTCCATGCCGGCAATGCCGATGGCCGACAAGAGCGCGGAAATGGTGGTGGGGATCAGCGCAACGAACAGCGCTATCAGCACCGGCAATGCGATGGTGCCTCCGGCAAAGGCGGCAAAGGCGGGAAGCGTGCCCACCGCCACCAGGAAGATCAGCGTGAGGCCGGTAAGCAATATCGTCAGGGCGGTCTCGTTCGGCGTCTTCTGGCGGCTCGCGCCTTCGACCAGCGCTATCATCCGGTCGAGGAAGCCGCTCCCCGGTTCGGCAGTCACTCGCACCTCGATGGCATCGGAAATAACGGTGGTCCCAGCCGTCACGGCGGAGCGGTCGCCGCCGGCCTCGCGGATCACCGGAGCGCTTTCGCCGGTGATCGCGGCTTCGTTGACCGATGCCACCCCGCGGACCACTTCGCCATCGGCCGGGATTGTCCTGCCCGTCGAGACAAGGACAATATCGCCCTGTCTGAGCTGCGTGGCGGGAATTTCCTCCTCCTCGCCATTCTTGCCGAGGCGGCAGGCGACGAGCTGGTTCTTGGTGGCGCGCAGACTCTGCGCCTGCGCCTTGCCGCGCCCCTCGGCCAGTGCCTCGGCGAAATTGCCAAACAGCACCGTGAGCCAGAGCCAGAACACCAGCTGCCCCTGGAACAGCAGATCGCCTGCGCCCGTCACCATATTGCCCAGCACCAGCAGGGTGGCGAGCGTGGCAACGACCGCAGTAGTGAACATCACGGGATTGCGAACCAGCTGGCGCGGATCCAGCTTGACCACCGCGTCGCGCATCGCCGGTCCCAGCAGCGCCCTGTCGAACATCGACTGCGCCTGCATCAGAAACGCTCCGGCCGGATCAGCACGGCGGTCAGATAGGCGAGTAAGCCAAGCGCGGTGAGCCCGGCGAGAATATATTCCATGGTCATGGCAGCTCCTTTCAAGCGAGCGCCATCAATGCCTGCTCTGGCTGTTAATAATCGCGGGTGGATTGACCGGTGAGGTATAAAATCTGCGTAAAAATACCAGCATGACCCGAATGACCTCGGTCCGAAACCAGAGATAAGCGGCTCCTTGTAGGGTGCGATTCTACTGGAACGTCCGGTTTGACACTTCTCAGAGGACAAGCAAGCAGGCGCTCAGCAAGCCGACATTGCTGGAGATATTGAGTGATCAACATGGAGACAGCGTTGCGCGCCATTGCTCAGCCTTGAAGGAAAGCCGGTCTGGCGCTTGCCAACAGGCTTGCGGGCAAGGATCAGTTGCCGCCTGCCTTGGAATTGGAAGGCGCTCGGAACCGCAGAAGCTGGAAGAAATTGCATAACGTCCAAAAAAACTTGCAAACAAATTCCCCGGACTAAACCAGATTCCTGGTTTGGGCTGGGTTGCTAAGTCTTTGAAGAATTGGTCGGGACGAGAGGATTCGAACCTCCGACCCCCACACCCCCAGAACTAATTATGAGCTTGACCTAGAGCTTCCTGTGGTTTCGATATTGACAAATGTATTCGTAAAAACATATTATTTCTTAATGGGTTATACTGCGATAGCGTATCATAGCGTCGTTGCGCCAGCACACTCGTGAAATTGCTTTCCCCGGACTAAACCCGGACTAATTCTGGCCCATGAAATTTAGTGTGATGGTCAATTGAGGAAAAGTGTGGAGGTTCTATGAAAAGTGAAGCTGTGCTGCTTACCGAAAAGTCAATCGCTCGCATGCCACTCGCTCGAAACGGTCAGTACAATATACGTGATTCAGAGTTGAAGGGCTTTTTTGTCCGCATTGGCAAACGCAAAAAATCCTATATGGTTCAAGGAGAATATTGGCGCGACGGATGCCGCGAATTCTCGATCAAGAAAAAACTGGGTGAATTCAACGAAATTTCAGCTCGTGATGCACGAACCAATGCCAAAGAGTTGCTGGTAAAGTTTGCAAAGGGAGAAAGACCTGGAGATATAAGCAGGCCGAGACCTGGGTCTATTACATTACGTATGGCTTGGGAGCGCTACCGCATCGCTCATATGGTACGAAAAGGGCGGGCAGAACGCACAATTGAAAATTATCAATATTATCTGGAGCGCTTGCTGGCAGATTGGCTTGACTGGCCACTGTCTAAATTAGGCCGACGGCCAGACTTGGTTATCATACGGCATGAGGATATCTCGTCGAATAACGGTCCCTACATAGCGAATAGCACCATGAAGGCGTTGCGAGCTATTTATAACCATGCCTTAAAGGGTAACCGAGATTTACCGTCATTTAACCCAGTTCTTGCTGTCGATTGGAATCCGGAGCAGCGGCGAAACACGGGTATGGGGCAAGATGATCTTAGCGATTGGCTTGAGCAGCTATACAATTTGGATAAGCCGCTCCGCCGTGAATTTCATCTGTTGACGTTATTGACCGGTTCGCGTCCGACAGCTCTCAAGGCTGTTAGAATTGAGCATATCGATTTTGGCCGGAGAATATTGCATATTCCGAAGCCCAAGGGTGGTGCAGATCGTGCCTTTGACATCCCCATGTCCCGGATGATGATCAGGTGCATAATGCGGATCATGCGGATAGGCCGGATACTCTTTCCAGTTCAGGCGGAGTATTGGCTTTTTCCGGCCGAGAGTGAATCCGGCCACATGATCGAGCATAAAGAAGACCGATCCGTTCTCTCGAAATGGGGTAATGATCTGCGGCAGACGTATCGAACATTGGCTCAGGCCACCGAGATTTCAGAACTCGATATCCACCTGTTGATGAATCATTCGCTGCGCGGTGTGAATGCTGGCTATATCACCCGCGATAAGTTGCTGCGTGTCCATCTTCGGAGGCAGCAAGAACGTATTTCAGCGACCATACTGAACGCTCAAAAAATGCATGAATTGCACCCATGTGTTTCGAGATGGTTGCAAACTTCTCGAATTGATTAGAAACTTGGGTGCAACCTTGCCAAGGTTGGGGTCGAGAGTTCGAATCTCTTCGCCCGCTCCAGTTTTCCGACGTAAAATCAACAATATGTAGATTCACATCGCACGCATTTTCTGCTTACACATATTCTTTGCAGGCAAATGTAAGCGTTGTGTAAGCACTTTGGGCGGCTAAGCAGCGAAATTTAGTGTAGTTGGTTACTGTTTTGGCGGTCGCGTCTGCAAATAGTGGCGCACGGGCGTTTCGCGCGAGTTTCAAACGGGGATGCGGTGAGCGGCAGTCATATCCGCTGATACCTTTTTGATGGGCAGAAATTCGATGACGGCTGCGCAGACTGAATTAGCTGCGTTCAATGTTGGCGGGCTTGGTATCTCTGATTCTTTTCCATCCTCGGCCGCTTGGGGCAGCACAATTTGACATACGACCGATACGAAAACGAGAAGAGGACACCGAATCTGAATTTTGGGTCCTGGTGGCAAAGCCTAACCAGGTTTGGGATAGGCCTCCCCTTATCGAAGAAGCGACTTGCTTGCGGCAACCAGTAACCTCCTTTGCGAGAGGAGCTTATTGTCATGCGAACCCATCTTCCACAAAAGCCGCCATTCATATCACATTGGAGGTTCCTTTGCGGGAATTCATCCCTGCGTCTCACCTTGCAGCCAGCCGCGAAAGAGGCGGGCGGCGCGGGTGCGTATTTCTGCAGGTTCCACAAGGAAGAAGCTGCGTGCCGATCGCACCCGGTGGGTGGTAAGTGCATTCAATCGCCCTTCGCGTACCAGCGCGGATGTCAGGGGCTCAATGCCGATTGCGACCCCGGCACCGCTTAATGCGCGCTCGTACAAAAGGAGGGAGTCAATCTCGCGAGGTCGGGCTTTTTGACCCTTTAGCCCGACTCCACAGAACCATTCCTGCCAAAATTCCGGGCGATGATCGGGTCCGAGCAGAGGATGATTCAGGACATCGTCGGGGTGCTTGATCAAGCGCGGATGGGCAACACTCCAGACTGGCATCAGGTGTATCGGCAATAACGGCTCTATCGCCATCTCACGATCGAGCGCCAGCCGGATGCCGAAGTCATATTGACTTGCATCAATGCGTTCGAACGAAATCGAGGTCCTCACGTCCACTTCAATGCCGGGGTGACGTGCGCTGAATCCCGGCAGGCGGGGAAGCAGCCAACGTGTTGCAAACGCCGGGATCGTCGTCACCCGAACCGTCGTGGCGTCTTTGCCTAACTCTCCGGCCGCCACCTGCAACCGGTCGAGAACAGCGACTGCATGGACAAGATAGTTGTTGCCGGCGGCAGTCAGCACCAGACCTCTAGGAACCCGCTCGAAAAGGCGAACACCAAGGTCCTTTTCGAGACCGGCGAGTCGTCGTGACAAGGTGGGTACCGACATTGCCGAACGTGCACTTGCCGCAGCAAGGCTGCCAAGCCGCGCTGTCGTGACGAATGCCTGGAGGGTACGGGTAGACGGAAGGTGCATATACAATGATACTAGCACAATTTTCGACTTGCAAAAAGTGAAAGGCACCGTTCGACTTCGCAATTGTTTCGGCCATGCGACAGGCTAACCTCTGGCTTCCAAAGCCGTTCAAACAATTCGCAAAGGTGCAGCCATGACGAAAGCCACCCCGCCATCAATCCGACCCGAGAACCCCGCCTCGGTGCCTGGCCCAAATCCGCATCCCGAACGACCAACAGACTCTCCGCACCGTGGCGTCATCGTAACCGGTGAGAATGGTGCGGATGGGCGTAAAGCGTTCTACATCCACATCGAAGCCAAGCCCGGCAAAGAGAATGAGGTAGTGCAGATGTTGCGCGATATCTACGATTGTGTGCTTGATGAGCTGGCAACGGGCCCGTGGTTCGGTATCCGCTACTCTTCAACAACCTTCGGCATCTTCGAGGCATTCCCCAATATTGCAGGCCGAGATGCGCACGTGGCGGGCGGTGGCGGCGATATTTTCCGCGACAATGCCCGGATGAATGAACTCCTCGCCTATCCCGCGCACGTCTACCGAGTAGACGTGCTCCTCAATAAGGCAGCTGTCGGAATTTAGTTCGCTCGCGTTTCATTATCGTTTTCAGCAGGCAGTTTTAGGTGTCTGCCTGCTGAAACGCGTCGCCCCTCACACCACTCAGCTGTTGCCATTCGAATTGATTTAATGGGAATTAAAATCGGCTGGTCAGCTTGCGCCGCAGAAGCGGTCACAGTCCTGATGGTGATTAGCGCCTCAAAGCAGATATTTGCCACGTCCCTCTTGTTATTATCCAGGCGTGGAGACCGCGGACGTGGGAAGAGTTCATCCCATCACCGCCGCTGACCAGTGCAGTTTTTCTGCAAAGCTGCTCACGACGCCGTACTCCCGATCTCGGCCGAGCGCTCGATCTCGGCCTTGAGCTGGCCGACTTTGGTGTTCGCCCACTCAAGGGCATCTTCGCCGAAAACGAAGCGCGCTGGTGGCTTTTCCGACGAGGCAAGTTCGACGATGCGTGCGGCGAGTGCCTTCGGATCGCCGGGCTGGTTATGATCGGCTTCGGCGATGAAGGAACGGAATTCGCTCACCGCCTCGGCATAGTCCGGAATGTCGATGTCGCCATGGGTAGCCGAGCGATCGTCTAGGAAGTCGGTGCGCAGCATACCCGGTTCCACTACCATTGAGTGAATACCAAGGGGAGCCAATTCCTGCGCGAAACCTTCCATCCAACCCTCGATTGCGAACTTGGAGGCAGCGTAGACCGACCCGCCGGAATTCGCGAGGAGACCGTTTATCGAGGAAATGGTCACGATTAGCCCGCAACGTCGTTCGCGCATGTGCGGGGCGACAGCGCGTGTGACATTCATAGTACCAAATAGATTGGTTTCGAACTGGCGGCGGACGTGTGTGTCGCTAATCGTCTCGAACCAGCCGAGTTGTGCTTGACCCGCATTGTTCACCAAGACATCGATCCCGCCGGTGCGCTCCAGCGCCTCAGCGGTGATACCCTCCGCCGCGTCCTGATCGGTGATATCCAGCGATAGCGCGTGTAGACGCTCGTGGTCGGCATCAAATGCCGCTGCAATATCTTGCGCATCGCGGGCCGTTGCCACAACGGTTTCGCCCGAATTCAGCGCCGCTCGCGCAATCTCGAGTCCGAGACCGCGCCCAGCGCCCGTTATCATCCACCTCTTACCCATGAGCAAATCCTTTCGTACTGAAATCATGTTTGGTAAGTAGGACTGCTAATGTATCATTATTAGATACTTATTAGTGATATGCTCTATTAGTGAGGCTTCTCAATGAGACCCAATCTATTTGCGGATCTAGCAGCATTCCGCATTATCGCCGTCGAAGGCAGTTTCACGCGAGCAGCGCGCCGTCTAGGCGTCACCCAGTCGGCCCTGAGCCAGTTGCTCAAGCGACTGGAGAACGACCTAGGGCTTCGACTGCTGGCGCGCACGACCCGCAGTGTGGCGCCGACCGATGCAGGTGCGCGCCTGCTAGCCAAACTCTCGCCGGCTTTCGACGAGATTGCCATGGAGGTCGAACTGCTCACCAACCAGCGCGACCGGCCTGTTGGCCAGATCAGGGTAAGTTCGGGAAAACATGCGGCTGACACGGTTCTTTGGCCGAAACTTCTGCCTTTGATGCACCGGCATCCCGGAATCGAGGTCGAGGTTTGCATTGACAACAGCTATGTTGATATCGTTGCCGGCCAGTTCGATGCAGGCGTCCGAATGGGCGAACGGCTCGAGCGGGACATGGTGGCCGTGCCTATCGGACCGCGTTTGCGTGCAGCCGTGGTGGCTTCTCCAGACTATCTGTCGCAGCATGAAATCCCACGCGAGCCTTCCGACCTGTCGCGTCACAGGTGCATTGGCTTCCGGAGTTCTCGGGGCGAGCTTGCCTCGTGGGACTTCGAGCGAGACGGTCAAACCGTGACTGTCGCACCAAGCGGGGGACCTATATTCAACGATGGCGATCTGTTGGTCTCCGCTGCTCGTGAAGGGTTTGGCCTTCTCTACATCCTGGAGGACCTCGTAAGTGACTATGTGGCGGACGGTTCTCTGGTGCAAATGCTTGACGACTGGTGCGACCCGTTCGCAGGCTACTATCTCTACTATCCTAGCCGACGACAGAAGACGAAGGCCTTTTCACTGTTTGTGGAGGCAATGCGCGGGCCAGCGACAGTGCGGAGCGGAGTGGAGGAGGGGGCAGAATGATGGTGCCGCCGTGTCTGCATGTTGGCGACAAAACCAGTTTCGCGCCAGCGCGGCGGAATGCACGGCGCCAGCCCTTATATACTAGGTGCCGGCCTGCGATCAGGCTGAATCTATGCTGATTGGCATCGGATTTCCGTTGAAGCGCGGAGCCATTTGTGATTGAGGGGCAGCAATGCAATCCCTCGAGCTTCGACTCAAAAAACCCCTCGCGAATGTGAATGCAATCGAAAATTTTCATGGGAGATTTCTGTGACGGTCAGTGGTTCTTGCGAATGTGGTGCGGTTACTTACTCTGTTTCCGGACCAATCAATATCTATGTATGCCATTGCCTCCATTGCCAGACGCGGAGCGGCAGTGCTTTTGCGGAGCATGCGATGGTTTCCCAAGAAAATTTCGACTGCTCCGGAGAAATGTCCGCCTTCCGCCGGGACACGAACGGGGTTGGGTTCGAGGAGATGGTATGCGCGACATGCTTCACCCGCATATACAATGCCAATGATGCGTTGCCAGATTTCGCTTTCATTCGAGCTGGAACCCTTCATTCGAGCCAGGACATTGAGCCCTTCGCGCATATCTGGACAAAACGGAAGCAGGCATGGATCGTGCTGTCGGACGAGATTCCAAGTTTTGAGGTTTCTCCTACAGCCGAAGAATTTGCAGTTGCCCTTGAGGCTGCGAAAAGTTCAATTCCGGACGGTTCCTAGTCCTAAGAGGGACGGAGCGTCGGATCGGAGCTTTGACGGCGTCGATCCCTCTGGCACCGCGAAGGCAAAAATCTAGGACGCGCCGGAGCCTTCAACGCTGCAACCTGCCTCCTGACACTGCACATCGTCTTCCATGAATAGCGTATCCGCACTCTAAGGATGGCCACGGACCGCTCCCCGGCATGCCAGAAATTCGGCTTGGGCGCCTTTGAATCGTCTGATTTCATACTTACAAATTAGTGAGTACTAGAAATAGGGTGTGCATTTTCTTAATTAAATAAGCAGCAAGGTCAACGGACATGATTGCCGTCGATCGTCGAGCATAAGAGAGGTTCAGACCCCGCTGGTCGAAACCTCGCAACGCTGTATTACAGTAAGGCCCAGAGCCTTAAGGAGATGTAGAATGCCCACAAACGAAGACGTAGTGAGAGAGGTCTACGCGGCTGCCGAAGCCAGAAATTTGGACCTGGACAAATTCGTATCGCTCTTTGGAGAAGACGGTTACTTCCTGGATGTTCCTTCAGGACTGAGATGGACGGGGTGCGAGGTTCGCCAGCCAATGGAGGCAATTGGCAAGACCTTTCCCGATTTTCATCGGGAACTGCTGAAGGTATATTCCACCGAGGAGGGTGTGGTCGTCGTCGAACTCAGGCTGCAAGGCACCCACGAGGGTGATTTCATCGTTCCTGGCGGCGGTGTTCTGCCCGCTACGGGCAAGCGGTTCGACGTTCCGTGCTGCGACGTCTTTGTTGTTGCGAAGGGCAAAGTGCAAGCTTTCCACTGCTATAACATGAGGTCAGTGTGGCTCGAGCAACTGGGCGCTCCCGGCGCCTGATCGACTTCTGGAAGAATTGGGTCGTGCGATCACGAACTAAGCACTCTAATCCCCATTGCTACTTCCCTCTGCCACCAACGCCGACATCATCACGGGCGGAACTGGTCTCGAACCGGTTGGGCCTGTGATTGTACAGAGACTGTGAAAGGAAAGAGATGAAAGTCCTCAGATTTGAGCCAGCCGACGCCATGTTCGAACGCTCACCCGGACAGGAGGCCGACATATTTGCCGCGAACCTGGTAGATCAACAGCAAGGGGGGCCGATCACGGTCGGATACGGACGGTATGGCCCCAACCAGGTCTTGGAGACCGATATCGTCGTCGACGACGTAATGGTTGTTCTGGAAGGAAGGGTTTCGGTAGAAACCGACGGCAAGACCCTGACCGCGGGCCGGGGTGAGATTATTTATATGCCGAAGGGGAATGCCGTGATCATTCGCTCCCACGAAGATGGGGCCCTTACCGCCTATGTCACCTATCCTCACTGGTCCGAAGCGGAATAACATATTTCGAAGCAAACGCGTAAGGGCGTTTAAGCGAATCATGCCAGCAGGCGAGCAAATGGCAGCGCCAGAATGTCATCAATGCGGCAACGCAGGCGGGAGCCAGGCATATCCTCTACATGCCGATTATCCACAAGGCAGGCTCGGCATTCAGTTTACCGCAGGTCACCGAGGAGGACCTCTTTGTCGAAGAAAGGCTGAATGCCTCCAGCCTGACCCATACGCTGGTCCGTCATCCTCCCTTTCTTGAGAATATCGAATCTTATGCCGGAGGCAATCTCCTGGAGACTGGTGTCGTTGTCCCGGCGGGGTCGGGTAAGGCGGCTTACGCCTGCCGGGAGGATCTGGCGGAAGCGCATGCCGTCATACTGAGCGAACCCGAACATGAGAACAAGGCCTACTCGCTGTACGGCGATCCGGGTGTGTCGTTCGCTGATGTGGCGCAAATTCTGACGGAAATCAGCGGGAAACCGGTGCCGTTCCATGCGGTCTCTGACCAGGAATATATTGCCCAACTAGTGGCAGCGGGCCTGCCTGAGCCCGCCGCCGACTTTGTGCTGGCATGGATACATGGTATCAACGCTGGCGAATGGGACGACAAGACAGGCGATCTGGAGAAACTCCTTGGTCGCAAACCGACAAAGCCGACTGAGTTCCTGCAAGCCCACTTTGCACACCAACTTAATACCCCGATCTTGAAGGATTGAATGCGGGCGGAGACGGCGCTGAAGCAGCAGTGATGCTTGCGTTAGAGCGTGATGCGCGACACAGCTAATAATCTCGGTGCCGTGTCATATGAACGCTTGGTCAAAGCCATATCCATGGATCCCCAGTTACCGGCCACCCTCGATCGGGTCCGTCATTTATGCCCTCTAATAATTGAGGCTCCAGCCGATAAATCCGGCCATCCAGGCGGTCCACAGGAAGCCGACCAGTGCCAGCGCAACAATCACACTGCGAAGACGTACGGCCCAGCCATCTGTCGCCTTGAATGTCAACCAGGCGCTCCAGACACCCAGGATCGGGCCAAGCAGCGGGACAATGGCGCCGACTTGCAGAATGCGGATATAGCCATTGATGCTGTCATTGTAAAAGCTGTACTCGCTGCTCAACATCGGCGCGAGCAACAGGCACCAGCCGACCAGATAGACCAGATTGACCACGACGGCGATGCGCGTCAGTCGGCGAAGCAGTGCCGCCCGACCGGTAGCGACCGGGGGCAGCTGACGGGTGCGTTGCACCCACGCCGCGATCGGCCAGACAATGGCCGTGCATAGCAGCACGAGGAGTGAAAATCCGGCGACAAACTGGAAAAGAGTACCGTTCCGGCTGGCGGGTGCAGCTTGCAATATCGAGACAGGATTATGGCTGTCGATGATGGCACGGCGCCCGCCCGCCTCGGTCACGAGCAACTGCCGCGTGCCGCCGACCTCTTGCCATAAGTCGGGAGAAACCTCCCGGAAGCGCTTGTCCGCCAGCGAAGACACGCTAATTGTCCCATCTTCGTTTGCGACGACCTGGTCCTGTTGCAGCAAGTAGAAAAGGCTGATGAGCCCTGTTTCTACCCGCCGTGACGTGTCGTAATTGCCCGCGATGGCATGTGCATCCTCTGCGGCACCCTCAATGGCGGGCGGCGTGACCGCAACAGGGGCTGGAAAATACCGGTCCAGGAACAGTTCGAGCAACCGGTCGCGCGCGCCATATACCGCGCCATTTTCCCCCGCGCTGTTGAAGCTGACAAAAATTCCGACGCCCTCTGCCGGGAGCAGGTTCAGGTCGCTGTGAAAAACGACGGTATCGCCGCCATGGCTCATAACGAGACGGCCGTTGCGCTCCCCGCGGAAAAATCCATAGGCCATTGAGTCGAAGCCTTTCGGCGTTTCCAGCATTGATTCGCGCATCAGACGGACCGTCTCGGGCTCCAGGATTTGCGCATCGCCAAAGCGACCGTCTTGCAAATAGGCGAGCATGAAATTCGCCATGTCCGCGCCCGTTGCGGAAACATGGCCCGCAGGTGCCGTTCCGACCAGTTCGAAGGGACTGGGGGCAGTCTTGCTGGTATGATACCCCTTCGCGGCGGTCTTGCTGAATCTTGCCGGAAGCGGCTGGCGCAGCGTGGTGTCGTTCATGCGCAGCGGCTTTAGGATATGCCGCTCGACATAGGTCTCGTAAGGCTCGCCGGAGACGCGCTCAACGATATAGCCGGCAAGCGCAGTGCCATAGTTCGAATAGGCCGGCACTTCTCCGGGCGCGAACAGGAAGGGCCGCATGTTTTCCTTCAAATAGCGTTCCGTCGTTTTCAGCCGCGCAGGATCGGTGGCGAGGACGTCCTTCAGACCTTCCTCAAAACCGCCGCGATGGGTCATCAGATCGATCATGGTCACGGGGCGGTCGCCCGGTGGCGAAAGTTTGAAATCGAGATAGCGGTTCACGTCGGCGTCGAGGTCTATTTTGCCCGCCTCCACCTGTTGCATCACTGCCGTCCAGGCGAACAGTTTCGAAACGGAGCCGATCCGGACCTGGTTACGGTCCGGATCCATCGGCGTTTTGGCTTCCACATCGGCATAGCCATAGCCCCGTTTCAACAGCACTTGGCCATCCTTCACGACTACGACTTCCGCGCCGGCAATCTTGCCCTGGTCCAGCGTGGTCATCATGAAGCCGTCCAGCCATGCATCCAGGTCACCCGCCGTGAGCGCTTCTGGTCCCGTTGCTGGCTCCTCAGTATCGGGAACATTTGTCGCGGTTGATACGGTCGGCAGGGGTGCCGGATTCTGCGACCCCAACGCTGCTGCAGCAAGTGTGACCGAGAGCAAGGCGAACAATAATTTTTTTCCCATCAGTTTCTTCTTTCTTTTGCCTTCTGTGCGGAGCCGACTGGTGTGGCGTAGCCCGCGTGAGAATGTTCTGACCTCTGCTTCCATCCAACCGGTCCGTTTGGTCAAAGGCCGCGCGCCGCAAGCAACCCTGCGCCGGATGGCGAAGGCACAATATTTCCACCTTCGCCAGCACAATAGGAGAACATATATTCTCTTATTGCTGATTGGTCAAGATCGTTTATGTTGCCGCTTTGATCTTTATACTGCAGCGAGTCATGCCCAAGCGAAGCCCGGAACATATGAAAGCTCAGCGAGAGCGTATTCTTCGCGCCACGATTCGCTGCATCGGCGAGCTGGGCCTGGAACAGACCTCGATCGCGACCATCCGCAGCGAGGCCGGCCTCAGCACGGGCGCAATCTACAAGCATTTTGGAGGCAAGGACGAGATCGTCACGGCAGCGCTGCAATTCGCCGCGATGGATCAATCCGAGATACCGCATGAATGGTCGGCGCTTCGAGACGATATGGCAGCACTCGAAGAGGAGCGCGGTTTCGACGTTACCACACTGGCCAGAACCAACCTCGAATTGCTCGCAAGCGGCCTGCACTCGGGACCGATGCGAGACCTCCTGAAGCCCCAGATGGAGCAGACGCTCGCGCTGCTGGCGGAGCGCCTGATCGCCATGGAGAAGGGTGGCGAGATCCGGCTTAAAATGGACCCGCTGCGCACCGCGGCCTGCATGGCGGCGCTAGCCGAAGGTCTGACATGGCTGGGTCTGGCTTCTGACCGCGAGCTTAAGGACATATCCGGTGACATCGCGGCGGGCTTGGAATGCCTGGTAGAGCCAATTCGTTAGACCGCGTCAGAAGGCCCCTAATATGGTCCATTCTGATGGAGCAGAGTCTCGCACTCCCGATCCAGTATAAACCACGTTCAAGCAACGTGACTTTCAGGGCTAAGAGACCCTGTAGATTGCGAGCTGATTAGCGGGTGCAGAGCCGTGCTACCCAAATGACGATCATGATTTCCGTGTATGAAATCACGACAGACATCCTTCTGGGAAAGTTTGGCAGGTGGATGCAATTTTGTCTCCGGATAAACATCCAGAAGGGCTTGAGCCGTTTTACCAACAAGGACGTGCGCTACGCCGGGTTTTGATGTTTTCAAATTGCGCAACTTCTGGATTTGCGATGCCGGACTCTCTAGTACAGACCCGCGTTGCGCGGCCGTCATCTCCCAAGATAAGCTGCCAGCTCCTCCGGAGTACCCTGCGGGAAGGCTTCCTTCAAGTGGGCAAGGAATGCCGAGACGCGTGCGCTCAACAGCCGGCGCGTAGGATAGAGCGCCCACAGCGCGATCTCCGGTCCTTCCACGTCGCCCCAGTGCACCAGCGTGCCGTCGGCAAGATCGTGGCTGACGAGCGAAATGGGAAGCCGTGCGGCGCCGACACCCGTTCGCACGGCATCTCGAACCATGATGAGCGATGACAGACTCAGGACAGGATTGACTGCAATCTTGACCGGCCCTGTCAGCGTGGTGATGTTCCATGCCTCGGCTTGACTTGCCGTGCCGCGCACCACGACGGGAACCGCGCCTCCGTTGTCGGGTCGCGCCAGACCGGGGCTCGCCGCCACCACCATCCGATCGCGGAGGAAGATTCGCCCGACAAGGCTCTCGTCAGTTTCCGGGTTTACGCGGATCACCAGGTCATACGCTTCCTCGACCATATCGACGGGCCGGTCCTCGGTTGTGACCTCGAGCCTGACCTCCGGATATTTGACGGCAAACTCAGCGGCCAGCTTTCCCATCGCGATTTGCGAGAAGAGCAAGGGTGCACTGATGCGCAAGCGTCCTCGGGGCTTTTCGCCGCCCGAGGCGATGGCGGCCGTCGCCTCCTCCATCTCCGACAAAAGGCGGCTTGTCCGCTCGAACAGCGCGCGCCCTTCCTCGGTCAGCTTCAGCATCCGCCCGCCTCGCTCGAACAGACGAACCTCGAGCTTCGCTTCGAGTTCCGCAACGCGGCGAGACAGCGTTGCCTTGGGGCGCCCCGCGGCTCGCGAGGCTTTTCCGAACCCGCCGTGACGGGCCACCAGGTTGAAGTCGGAAAGAGTAAGAAGGTTCATAAGTGTTCCAGGAGTGAGACAGTCTGTCCAGATATAGCATCTATCGGCTCTGATGTGGATCGCTAAATTAAGAACAGTCAAAACAGATCAACGCATAAAGGAGTAACATCATGACCATTCTCGTAACCGGCGCCACCGGTAATGTCGGCAGCAACGTCGTCGCCCAGCTTGTCAACCGCGGTGCCGAAGTCCGCGCCCTCGTTCGCGACCCGTCGAAAGCAAGCTTTCCCGACGTTGTCGAAGTCGCCCAGGGTGACCTGCTTGACGTCGACTCGCTGCGCAGCGCCATGAACGGTGTATCCACGCTGTTCCTGCTGAACGGCGTCGTCGCCGATGAATTCACCCAGGCACTGATCGCGCTCAACCTCGCCCGCGAAGCCGGGATCGAGCGGATCGTCTATCTGTCGGTGATCCACAGCGACATCTACGTCAACGTGCCGCACTTCGCGGGCAAGTTCGGTGTCGAGCGGATGATCGAGCAGATGGGGATGGGCGCCACAATCCTGCGCCCGGCCTATTATATGGACAATGAAATCACGATCAAAGACGCGATCACCGGCTATGGCATCTATCCGATGCCGATCGGCGACAAGGGCCTGGCGATGATCGACGCCCGCGATATCGGCGAGATCGCCGCGATCGAATTGATCCGCCGCGAAGAGTCCGCAACTCTGCTGCCGCTCACCCGTCTCAATCTGGTTGGCCCGGACACGCTGACCGGCGCAAGTGCCGCCGCTATCTGGAGCGACGTTCTCGGCCGCGAGATCGCCTATCCGGGCGACGACACCGCCGGGTTCGAGCAGAATATGAGCCAGTTCATGCCGGGCTGGATGGCTTACGACATGCGTCTGATGGCCGAGCGTTTCGTATCCGACGGCATGCTGCCGGAACCCGGCGATGTGGACCGGCTCACCACGCTGCTTGACCGTCCGTTGCGCACCTACCGCGACTATGTCGCCCAGATCGCCGGCTGACCCACCAACCCACACCGACAAGGATAATCGACATGATCTATTCGACCGCAACCGTTCCGGTGAACCCGGAAGGCGAAACCCCGCTCACTCTTGCACAGGTTTGGAAGGGCCTGGAGCTCAAGGCCCGCGACGCCCGGCTGTTCCTTCCGCCCGACCTGTGCACCAAATGCGAGGTTACCGAGGAGAGCGCAACGCACTTCGTGCGTGAAGCCACGATCGCCGGTACCGACCTGCGCGAGATCATCGTGCTGGAGCCGCAGCACAAGGTCACCTTCTTTCAGGCGACCGGCCCGCGCGAGGGTGCCATCGTCAATGAACTGTTTGAGGACGAAGCCGGCGCGCTTCAGCTCAAGTTCTACTGCTATCTCGGACTGCGTGACAAGGAGCCGAACGGCCCCGAGGAACAGGCCGAGCAGAAGCAGTTCGACAGCGACAAGGGCTACAAGGCCGCTCTGCTGTCCACGCTGAAGCGTACCCGCGAGATGCTCGCTGAAAACAAGCTCTGATCCTCACCCCCTATTAATCCAACCTGGAAAGGAATTATCCCATGAAGACGACAGGCAACACCATTCTTATCACCGGCGGCGGCACGGGCATTGGCGAGGCGCTTGCGCACCGCTTTCATGACCTCGGCAACACCGTGATTATCGCCGGACGGCGGCTGGAAACATTGGAAAAGGCAATCGGCGACCGACCGAATATCCACGCGCTGACCTTCGATCAGGACGATCCCCCCAGTATCGCGGCTTTCGCCGAGAAGCTCATCGCGGACTTCCCCGGCCTCAACGTGCTGTTCAACAACGCGGGCATCATGCGCATGGAAGGGTCGCTGGATAAATTCCGCGATCTGGGCGACGCCGAGGCCTCGGTCACCAGCAACCTGCTCGGTCCCATCCGGCTGACCAATGCGCTGATTGAACATCTGGGCCGACAGGACGACGCGGTGATCGTCAATGTCAGCTCTGGTCTTGCCTTTGTGCCGCTGGTGATCGCCCCGACCTATTCGGCGACCAAGGCTGCGATCCACAGCTACACGGTATCGCTCCGCGCTGTCCTGAAAGGCAAGATCGAGGTCATTGAGCTGGCTCCACCCGCCGTGCAGACGACTTTGACTCCCAGCCAGCAGGACAACGAACGCTTCATGCCGCTCGACACGTTCGCCGATCAGGTCATCGCGCTGTTTCAACAGACGCCAACGCCCCGCGAGATCTTGGTGGAAGGTGTCGACTTCATGCGCAACGCAGAGGCCGAGGGCCGCTTCGATGACACCCTGGCGTCGATCAATCCGTTTCTCGAATAGCCGCGCACGGCCGGGTCGCGATGATGCGATCCGGCCTTCCCGTATCGCCGCGTCCTGATCGCAGATCGGGACCGGCAGTTTGCAGCAACATCACCCGGAGATACGCCATGTCGAACAAGCACAATGATCGCTCAGCCGCCCCGCTGAATGTCGCCGTGACACGAGAAATATTCGTGCCGCACCCAATCCAGGAGGTCTTCGACTTCGTTACAGCCGAGAATGTGCTGCCGAAGATCCTGACCGGTTATGGCATGGTGCCTGGTGTCGCATTCACCTCCGACGTCTCGGGCCCGTGGGACCGTCCCGGTTCGCACCGGGTCGTGCACCTGGCGGACGGCAGTACCGTGAACGAAGGTCTGACCCATTATGATCGGCCGTCCTACTTCGCGTACCGGGTGAGTGATCCCAGCTTCGCGCTCAAGCATCTCATGACGCAGGCGCGCGGAGAATTCTGGTTCCAACCAGCGGATGGCGGCACGAAGGTGAAGTGGACTTACACGTTCCAGGCGAAAAATGGTCTTGCCAAGCTCCCGCTCCTGCTGTTCGTGAAGAGCCAATGGAAAGGCTACATGGATAGATGCCTGGCAAACGTCATCAAGTATTTTACTGCATAACGAACAGCGTCAGCTGTACCGAACCCACCGGCGGTTGAAAACCGGTCGACCAAGCGATCCGGATCCGAAATGGGTATCGCATCGTGGGTGAGGCTGGCTCGACGACCGCATTCTCTGCAGTTGATCGATATCAACTGATCAGTTTCGCAAGCTTCCGGTACGGTTTGGGCATTGGGGGTCTGGCCATCGCAAGGCTTGCCAGGGAGCACGGGCTGGATGTCATGGTGGGCAATATGATGGGCAGCAGCCTGTCGATGGCCCCTTCCTATCTGGTTGGCCAGCTATGCGACATTGTCGATCTCGACGGACTGACATTTCTGGCCGAGGAACCGCGTTCCGGGTGTCGTTTACGCGGACGGCCATGTCCGTTGCCCAGACTCCGTCTGGGGCGGGTCAAATTAATTGTCCTATTGAGGTTGACATATTTCATATTAGGACAATAATAGCTTTATTATAGACTTTGGAGCCGAATCCGCGCCGCTCGTCCGGCTGGAACAACGGCGGCAGCCAGTCCCCGGGTATCGCAAGCGACGCGTGCCGGCAAAGAGAGCTTCTGTCTCCGCATGTTCCACGGCCATGCCCGCCTGACCATCAGGTGCTGCATGACGGTGAGAGGATGAACGCCAAAGCGTCAGAGGGAGAATCGAGATGAAGAACAGAATATTTCTTACGGCCGGCACCGCCATGACGGTTGCGCTATTGGTTGCCACCAACAGCGCGCAGGCGCAAACGCAGCCGAACGAAGACGAGCGCGCCGAACGAACTTCCGAAACAGGCAATAATATCATCGTCGTGACAGCGCAAAAGCGCGAGCAGACGCTCGCGGAAATCCCGCAGTCCATCTCCGTTCTTGGCGGCCAGCAACTCGAGGAACGGAACGCAACAAGTTTCGTCGATTATGCCGCACAGGTGCCGGGTCTCAGCCTTCAGCAGTCAGATCCGGGCGAGACCCGTATCATCCTGCGCGGTATCAATACCGGCGGAGCCAGTCCCACGGCCGCGGTCTATGTTGATGATACGCCCTTCGGTCCCAGCACCGGTGCCAGCAATGGCGCAGCCCTTGCCGGTGATATCGACACGTTCGATCTGGAGCGCATTGAAGTGCTTCGTGGCCCGCAAGGAACCCTATATGGTGCCAATTCGCTTGGCGGCCTGTTGAAATTCGTAACGGTCGCGCCAAAGCTCGGCGAGTTCGAAGTCCGTGGTCAGGCCGGTTTCGAGGCTACGAAAGGGGGCGATAACGGCTGGAGCGGAAACGCGGTGGTCAATGTGCCGCTGGGCGATACGCTGGCCCTCCGTGCAAGCGGCTATTACCGGAAAGTCGGCGGTTTCATCGATACGGTGGGCATCAATCGCGAAAACGCGAACGATTACGCCAGCTATGGCGGCCGTGCTTCCCTCCTGTTCAAGCCGAATGACGATTTTTCCGTCCGCCTGATGGCGATCGTCCAGAATATACGCGCCGATTCCCGAGCGACGTTTGACGCGGATCCTCTGACCCACGAGCCACTCGCCATCGATCCCACCACCGGAGCATCGACCGAAGGGCGGCTGACGCGGACAGAATATTATCCAGAGCAGAATGATGTCGATTACCGCCTTTACAACGGCACGATGTCCTGGGATTTCGGGCTGGCGACCCTGACATCTGTCACAAGCTATGGCGAGCTGACGCAGGACGAGGCTTATGACGCCAGCGGCGAGCTGCCGGGCATCGCAGATGCCATTTACGGGGGTCCCGGAATAGGGCCTCTCGGCATCACCTTTCCCGCCATCGCCGCGCAGGAAAAATTCACGCAGGAAATCCGCCTTGATTCGCCTTCCAACGACACGTTCGAATGGTTGATCGGCGGCTATTACACCAAAGAAAACGGCTTATTGTTCCAGCGCTATCTGCCCTATGAACTCCAGACCGGAAATTCGATCGACCCGGAACTGACCCTTCCTGCCGGTCCGAACGGCGAAATGGTGACTTTCCCGGATTTCCTGCGCGCCGAACTGGATTCCGAATATGAAGAATATGCGGCCTTCGGCAGCGTGACCTGGCATCTTTCGTCCCGGTTCGACATCACCGCCGGAGGGCGTTACAGCCATAACAGCCAGAAAACGGTGCAGATCCTTGACGGTTCGTTGCTGTTTCTGTCCGGTGCCACCGTCATTCCCGATATCGTGACCGGCGATTCCTCCGAGAACGTCTTCACCTGGTCCGTGGCACCCCGGCTCGAGCTTTCGGACTATACGACAGTCTATGCCCGGGTCGCCAAAGGCTATCGCCCCGGCGGTCCGAACGTCGTGCCGCCGGGAGCCGGCCCGAATTTTCCGACCCAGTTTGATGCCGATACGCTGATCAGCTATGAAGCCGGTATCCGTGCGCAAACGCCGGACCAGACTTTCTCCCTGGATGCATCGGTCTACTATCTCGACTGGAGCAATATTCAGGTGCTCGTCACCTACAATACCGCAATCGGGCCGGTGAATGCCGATGGAAACGGCGACAGCGCAACCAGCAAGGGCGCCGAGATCACTGCCACCCTGCGTCCCGTGAACGGTTTAACCGTTGCCCTGAATGCGGCCTATAACGATGCCCGGCTCGACGAGGACCTGCCGGCGGGTAATGGCGGCTTTGCCAATGACCGCCTGCCCTACGCACCGGAATGGTCCGCCAGCGCGGCGGCCGACTATGAATGGGCGCTCTCGGATTCGGCGGACGCATTCGTTGGCGGCACCGTCCGTTTCGTCAGCGACCAGGCCGGTGATTTCGACAATAATTACCAGACCACCTTTGGCCGCCGTATCAACATCGACGGCTATGCCGTCGCCGATCTGCGTGCCGGGGTCCGTTTCGACGGGTTCAATATCGGTGCCTATGTCCGGAATCTTACAGATACCCGCGGTTTGACCAGCGTCGGCAGCTTTCTGTTGCGCCCGAACAATTCCGTGGCCGCATCTCCGATCCGCCCCCGTACCTTCGGCGTGACGGTTGGCGCAGAATTTTAGGGGTCAATTCAATGAACGCGCCGATGCGCCCTCCTCAAGGGACCCTCACCCTGCCACGGCCTTATCTGTTGTTCCTGGGCGATATTTCCGAAAAAAGCTTCGCCAAGACAGCATATGGCCTGGCGGACTGGGCTGGTGACCAGTGCATTGGCGAGTTTTCCCTAGGGGAGACTGCAGTCACGACCGGTCTTCCCGCCATGTCTCCCGCCCAGGCCGTGTCACTCGGGGCCAAATCGCTGGTGATCGGCGTTGCGAATCCGGGCGGCATCATACCCGATGCCTGGTGCCCCGCACTGGTCGAGGCGCTTGACGCAGGGCTGCACATCATAAGCGGCCTGCATGTGAGCCTGGCCTCCATCCCGGCGCTCAGGGAAGCGGCGAGTCGGGGAAAACGGCGGCTGATCGACATTCGCCAGCCACCGCAGAATATCCCGGTAGGAAGCGGCCGCAAGCGCAGCGGCAAACGCCTTCTGACCGTGGGTACCGACTGCGCGCTCGGCAAGAAATACACGGCTCTCGCTCTCCAGCGCGCATTTGCGGCACGCGGCGTGCTCGCCGACTTTCGCGCCACTGGGCAGACAGGTATCATGATTGCCGGTAGCGGCATTCCTATGGACGCCGTGATTTCGGACTTCGAATCCGGCGCTGCAGAAATCCTCAGCCCCGATGCTGCAGACGACCACTGGGACGTGATCGAGGGTCAGGGTTCGCTGTTCAATCCTTCCTATGCGGCTGTCTCACTGGGCCTTTTGCACGGCAGCCAGCCCGATGTATTTGTCGTTTGCCATGATCCGACGCGCAAGAATATTCTCGGTTTGGAAGGGTTCAAGGTGCCGAGCATCGAAGAGGTTATCGATCTGACCATTCGTCTGGGAAGCCTGACCAATGCTGATATCCGGTGCGGCGGTGTCAGCCTGAACTCGTCGAGCTTTGGCGCAGAGGAAGCGCAGAAGTTGTTTGCTGAGGAAGCGGAACGGCTGGGCCTTCCCGTCGGAGATCCGATGCGCGGCGGCGAAAGTTTCGAAGCGCTGGTCGAAAATTGCTTTAGATGAGTGATAGCACGCCCGCAGATAACGGTACTTTTTTCCAACGCCATCTATTGCCTTCCTTGGCGTTGCTCGACCATTATCTTGGTCTGCCATTCAATGACTGGCCAGCCAAATGGGACCATCTGGTCAAGGACCGGCTGGCAGGCGGCAAGGCAGCTTTGGCCCAAGTGAAAGAAGAGACGGCGGATGTCGGGCCATCTCTGCCGCCAGAACGCTATCCCACAAAAAGCTGTCGGGGGGGCCGGGCTTTGCAGAGTCGATTATGCGCTTGGTCAATCGCGGCATGTAAAATTCCTTGGGATTGGAGTAAATTCCTCTCTGGTTTTGTGACTGGGCTGGCGGCGCACGCGCGCCAAATATGCTTCCCCACGCAGGTGCAGCATAGCCGGGGAAGCAGGGGGGAAGCAGTTGACGGAAAACCGCGGCAAATCGTAGCGTAGTCGATTCGGGCTTTAGGTCAATATAAGCTATTGAATTATAGTAGTATTTCGTAGTTTTGGAAAGACCGCGAAACTGGGGCGAAAACGATCCGAACCCGTTGCCAAGGTTGGGGTCGAGAGTTCAAATCTCTTCGCCCGCTCCAGTTTTTCTAAGTAGACTGATGGACTTAGAAGCTTTGAAAAAGCGAAATAGCTTGCTTACATTGAATTTGCTCTTCGGAATGTAAGCAAGCGAGTAAGCGGAATAGCCAAATTATTTCGGACACTTTTTTGATCAACCAGCGCCCGTTGACAAATTCCCGCATCCACAATCGGATTGAGATGATGTGGATGAAGCCAAAGTTGCTATCGGCGGTTTTGTCGTATCTGGTGGCCAGTCTGAGGGGGAAACGCTCACACAATCTAAATTAGCAGGCTCCGATAAACCCACCGCACGGTGGGGGGGAGCCAGCATTAGCGGACCGCTTAGGGACGAACGTTGTTAAGGGTTGCCGACTGGAAGATATCGTTCATCGGCTAATGCCTGCGGCGGGTATCGGGATCTTCAACTTTCATTATCAGAATTGACTGTTTCTTCGAGTTCCGCGATTCCGCTCAACAGGTCGGTGAATGATGGTGGCTCGGCCATGAACATTTCTGCCATATTCGCATAATCTCGTCTGAGATCGGCCACGATTGCATCAGAAGGCGAGAGCCGCAGCGTGCCCATGAGAGCCGTATCATAGGATGCGGACTTGTCGGCAAACATCAGGCTTTTATTGCGAACCACCTGTGCGAGCAGTTCCGGTTTGCTCAGCGCTTTTGCGGCAATGCCTGCCCGTGCAAGCATCAGCGTGTCATAATAATGCCGCGACATACCATCGCGCAATTTTCCATTGTGACACAAGGCATGAAGAATGGTCACTTTCTCCCAGAAAGTGCGGGTTGCAGCCAAAGTGGGAATTTCGGTGCCTGCATCGAGGAGTTCGTCTGGAAATTCTTCTGCCAGATAGGGGACTATTGTCTTCATCTCGAATGGTTCGGTATCGCCGCGCGCGCCAAATTCCAGCTTGATGCGCGGCTTGATGTAGCCGGTATCGGAACGCCCACCATAATCATTGCCGTAATTCAGTCCGTAGCCTGAGGTTTTGGGATAATTAAACAGCAATGTCTGCGCGTCTGGGTCGTCGGGATCGGCGACGATTTCCCAACCATCGGTCGTGCTTAGAGCCATCTCAATTTCTCGTTTGAGGATCGGCATGAGAATTTCTCTCACATATTCTTGTGCTGCTTGCTTGAGGGCTTTGCTGCGGCGTTGCCGTTCGTTGCTGCTAATGTGGTCTTCCATAAGTGATGGCACGTCACAAATAAGCGAGGCATCCTTGGCTATAGTCAGGTCGATATCTTCAGAAAAGCGGTGGATGATGTTATATGATTTGGAGAGCGATGTTCCGCCCTTAAACATTAGCTGTCCTGATAGGTCTTTACAGCTTACCAGTCGCCGCAGCGTCCAGCAGACCCAGAAGTCCTTTTCGATGATATTGCGGGTCAGGTCGCGGCTATTGGCTGCTTCCTGGATATAGGCGCGTCGATCTTCTGCCGACCTGCGAGCAAATTCATCCATGCCTGGCCTCATTGATCTTAAGGACGACATCGCCCATCCATCCTGACATCTGCTGGCGCGCCTTGATAAGAGCTTTCATGTCATGCTGGTTGAGCCGATCTGCAAGTTGCCGGATGGTATCGCCATCAATACCGTCCTTTCCGAGATGGGCGATAGCCTGCAATACCGAGTTTGCTTGGGTTGACGCTTTGTCCAGCAGCGGCGCGCGCGCATGTTTCAATGATAATGTGCGCCCTGCAATATTCTTGACGCGCGACGGCCCATCCGTCGCATAGCTGGCTTTCGCCGGAACTTGGGTTGATAGACCAAGACGGTTTACGGCATCGGCACCCGCGGGACCGATCTTGTTGCCGCTTTTACCAGCAACAGCGCGGGCAAGGCTGTCTGCATTGGGGCTGAGAACGCCAATTTTGTCATGGAGCCTGGGATAATCATAGAGGCCGCGCCCGACACGCCGTATCCTACCTGCCTGGGCCAGACGTGACAAAGCCATATCGACCGAACCGCGCGTACCGAAGTCGATAAAGTCCTTGGGCGTAAAGGCCCATCCACGGCCTTTCCCGCGCACACGTTTCATGATTTTGTCGGTCATAGCAGGCATTCTTCTGGCTCCTTTCTGTTAGATAATATCATATATTTTTCTAACAAACAATGAGCTTTAAATCTTGTAATAATAGTTTATTACCAGATAGATAAGGCAGAACATTTCTATATAGTGCTTCTCATCTAAAAAGCCATCATATACCCGTGCATTGATGGTCTTCGGATCGTTCTCGCCGCATGGCATTGATATAAAATCACCAATCTCTGGGCCTGAACTGTAAGGTTTTGTATCATTAGGATGTGAGCATTTTGTAGCCTAAACCTCGAAAATTCCGAAAAACAGCCGATTAAACCCCGAGAATTCGGAAGAACAGATGATCATCAACAGGGCAAGCCGTGGTGGTGCAATAGCAACTCCTGAATGGTAGGATATTTGATCAGATTTCTTGCGGCTTATCTCGTGCAAATTTCAACAGTCATTGAACACTCATAGATAATAGATTTCGTTAGATTGGAGCATATATGAGTGTTCGGAAATAAGTGTGGATTGCAGCAACATGCTGGCAATGGGCGCGGCGTCGCGCGGTGCAAGGGTGCCGTCTTCATTGGGCCCCTTCCGGGTTTCGCACTGCGACGGTCCGGCAGTCTGGATCGTGCCAGCAAAGACTAACAAGATTTGGGGATAGGCCTCCCCTTATCGAAGAAGCGACACCATTGCGGCAACGAGTAACCTCCTGTGCGAGAGGAGCTTATTGTCATGCAAACCCATCTTCGGCCAAAGCCGCCATTCGATCATGTGGATTTTGCGCAGGAATTTCTCAGACGGAATCCTGCTTACCAGGCGCAGTATCGAAATATTGTCAGTGGGAACGAAAAGCGCGCGACCCAAGACGAGACCATGAGGAAGGCCAGAACCTGGGGGTTGGAGTTTCCCCGTCCCTCCCAATCATGATGCATCGGATCAACCCGCAATCTGGCGAGCAGCACAAACGCCGTCGATCATCACCTTTCGCGAAGATTGGCGCAGCGCTCAAGCCATTATGAGCGGGGCAGCTGCGGTCGGTCTTCATATAGCAAACGAAGCCACGAACCACGAAGGTCGGCATATAATATTCGAGGGAAAATCCCGCCGCTACCGAATATTGATCCAACCGGCACGACTCGGGTTGCAGGGCGGTTACATCTTACAACACGACCCGTGGCTTGAGGCCCGTATCAGCGCGATACGGGACTTCAACAAGGCACTGGAAGGCAGAGAAACCGTGAAGCCAGCAAGACCTACCAATTATCAGCGAAGACGACTGGAACTTCTCCTGGCGATCCTCGACAGTCAATTCTTGCCCGATGGCCGTCGCCGGACA
>TARA_R110002033_G_scaffold10857_15_pt1 | contig 31836 bp, 33 predicted proteins | sample TARA_R110002033 | Tara Oceans TARA_R110002033 (sample SAMEA4397051) | marine metagenome | biome: Polar Biome; feature: [SRF] surface water layer (ENVO:00010504); material: water (ENVO:00002006), including particulate matter (ENVO:01000060) such as... | depth 5 m
GTCTCCAATAAGATAGCGCCATGCACCACTGACGGTGCTAATGATAAGTACATAATTCTGACCGGTTTTAACCTCAGATAATGTTAGTGAAGGAGCATCTTGAGAAAGAGATCCATCTTCTAAAATAAAATCTGGATTAAAAGGCACAAATTCAAAGTAGATTCCGTTATCGGTTACCAATTTCATGGCATCGGTTTCTGGTCTTGCTTGAAAAGCTATGAAACCTTCGGATGCTAAATAGGTGTCTATGACCGTTACGGGTTTTCCCATTAATGCGTTAAAACTCTTTTCGTAAGGACCAAATGCCACTCCGCCAGAAGTATAAACTTGTAGATTAGGCCATATTTCATGTATGTTGTTGAGGTTGTGTTTTTTAATAACCTCTTTCAGCATTAATTCTATCCAAGAAGGTATGCCACTTAGAGCACCAATATCCCAATCTGCTGCTTTTTCGGCAATTTTTGCAACGCGTTCGTCCCAATCTTCAATTTTTGCAATTTCTCTTCCTGGTTTATAATAACCGCTAAACCAAGATGGTATATTACTAGCGCTAATACCGCTAATCTCTCCTTCTAAATGGTCGTCATTTTCAATTAGATCAGTAGAACTACCCAGCATAAGAATTCCTGTTTCAAAGAAATCTGCCGGTAAATCAAAATTAGATAGAGCTAGCACCTGTTTAATACCTGCTTGTCGTATAGCGTCTATCATTTCATCTGTAACAGGTATACGCTTACTTGTTTTCCCTGTTGTACCAGAGCTTAATGCAAAATAATCTGGGCTGCCAGGCCAAGTAACATCCGTTTGATCTTCATGTAATTTATGCCACCATTTTTCATTTATTTGATTGTAGTCAAAATAGGGCACCGCATTACGAAATGATTGTTGAGGATTATCACTTTCTAGAATATTTTCAAACTCATAAGCTTTACCAAAAGAAGTATCTTTTGCTTTTTCTAAAAGGTTGTTAAGAACTTCTTTTTGTTCTTCTATTGGGTTGTCGTCACCGGTAATTTTATCGGTTACATTTATAACACCCTTTATGAAATTTCCTATAATATTCATGAGCTGAAAATATTTCTTGATTAGTGCTCATAAAATTACATGTAAGCTGAAGTTAAGATTAACCCTAATCTTAAATATGTGGACGTTATTCAACCAGCTGTGAAATATAGATGAAATTGAGGTGCTAACTAAGCATTATAAGCACGGCACCTACGGCAGTTAAAACCAATATCATCTTTCTAAAAAAAGCTTCTTTAATGTGCTTAATAAAACGAATACCAACAAAAAAGCCTAATAGAATACCAGGTAAGAGCATTAGGTTTAAGGTCAATGACTCTAATGTAATGGTCTTCCAAACAAAGAAATGAAAGGGTAGTTTTATAATATTAATTATTAAAAATAACCAAGCTGCAGTACCAATAAAATGGTTTTTAGGTAGGCGCATGGCTAAAAAATAAATATTAGAAAAAGCGCCGGCTAAATTGCCTACCATAGTAGTGATGCCTGCGATAGTACCAATGGATCCAGCGAAAGCCCAGTGCGATGGTACATTTTTATCTTTTTTACGGTCCCAATAAAACATCATACCTACAGTTATGATAATTATAGTTGCCATACCAATTTTAAAAAACTTCTCTGGCATTTCATTCCCGACGAAAACACCGATCACAAGACCAAAAATCATCCATGGCAGCACCTTAAAAACATACTTCCATTGGGTATATCTATTGTAATAGATTACGGCAAAAATGTCAGCGAGAACCAATAACGGAACAACCATACCGGTAGATTGTTTAGCGCCAAATGCCAATGCCATTATAGTGACATTTAAAACAGCGATACCTTTAATACCTGCTTTTGACAAACCGATTATAAACGTAGCTATAGAAGCAAGTATCCAAGCGGTTGGGGTAATTTCAGTAGTTATTGATAGAAGCACGTGGTACGTTTAGCGTATTAGATGTAAAAATGTCCTAAAATAATATATCTTTAACAATCAACCTAAAACCAACTTATGGAACTCAGTACGCTAGACTATACTTTTATTATAGTTTTCTTTTCTCTTGTCTTAGGAATAGGGATTTATGTATCAAAAAAATCAGGTAAAAGTTCTTCAGAATTTTTTCTTTCAGGACGTACAATGCCTTGGTGGCTTTTAGGGCTTTCAATGGTTGCGACCACTTTTTCCACAGATACACCCAATTTAGTGACAGATATAGTACGTACCAACGGGGTTTCGGGTAACTGGGTTTGGTGGTGTTTTTTAATCACCGGTATGTTAACGGTATTTGTCTATGCTAAACTTTGGCGTAAGTCTAACGTAAATACGGATCTTGAGTTTTATGAAATGCGCTATGGCGGTAAGCCCGCAAGTTTTTTAAGAAAATTCAGGGCTATTTATTTAGGGGTAATTTTTAATGTAATTACCATGTCTGCAGTTACATTGGCAGCAATAAAAATAGGAAGCATTATGCTTGGGTTAGAGCCTTGGCAAACAGTAGTAAGTGCTGGTTTAATTACGGTTACTTTTAGTGCTTTAGGTGGGTTTAAAGGTGTGGTGTATACAGATTTTCTCTTGTTCTTCGTGGCTATGGCAGGAGCAATAGGTGCTGCTTATTATTTAGTGAATATACCTGAAGTTGGTGGTATTAAGGCTTTAATGGCAAATGAGGATGTAGCTTCTAAACTAAATATACTTCCAGATTTCAGTAATAAGAAAGCATTGATAACCTTATTTATAATTCCATTAGCGGTACAATGGTGGAGTTCTTGGTACCCAGGTGCAGAACCAGGTGGTGGTGGTTATATTGCACAACGTATGTTGGCGGCAAAAGATGAGAATCATGCTATTGGTGCAACATTCTTTTTTAATATTATGCACTACGCATTAAGACCTTGGCCATGGATTTTGGTTGCATTGGCATCTATAGTTGTATACCCAGATTTAGCAAGTATACAAGAGGCTTTCCCTAACGTGACTCCAGATAAATTGGGTCATGATTTAGCTTATTCTGCAATGTTGACAAAATTACCTAGCGGACTTTTAGGAGTTGTACTAGCTTCATTGGTTGCAGCATATATGAGTACTATTAGTACACAGTTAAATTGGGGGTCGTCTTACATTGTGTATGATTTTTATAAGCAACAGATTAATCCGAATGCATCTGAGAAAAGATTGGTAGCCGTAGGTAGAATTTCTACTGTAGTACTAATGATCTTTAGTGCTGGTTTAGCATTGTTACTTCAAAATGCACTTCAATTGTTCGATGTATTATTGGCTTTTGGTGCAGGTACCGGACTTATATTTATCTTAAGATGGTTCTGGTGGAGGATTAATGCTTGGAGTGAAATTACTGCAATGTTCGCATCGGGTATTATTTCTATCATTTTAAAATTGACCCCAATTGGTGCATATCTTTTTGCTGCTGATACTGGTCTTTTACCAGATTGGTCAGAATACATATTTATTGTGGTGGTAACCACTGCAATTTGGTTGATGGCAACGTATATGACTCAACCAGAATCTAATGATACATTACGTAGCTTCTATAGAAAAATACAACCAGGAGGTCCGGGTTGGGCAAAAGTGGTAGGTGATGCAAAAACAGATGCGGTAGAGATTGTTAAGGATAAAGAAAAATGGAGTGTTCCGGCTGGTTTAACAGCTATGTTGTTAGGTGTGGTATTAATTTACTCAATTATGTTTGCTACAGGATATTGGATTTATGGCAGAACTACACAAGCAATTGTATTAACGGTTGTTTCTACTATAGCGGCAGTGTTATTGGTAAAAGCTTGGAATCGTTTAAAGGATAACATATTATAATATCAAGATGATAAAGGATAGGATTTTATCGGTTGATATTTTTAGGGGAGCTACCATATTATTAATGGTCTTGGTAAATACACCAGGAACATGGTCTAATGTTTACGGTCCATTTCTACATGCCGATTGGCATGGGTATACACCAACTGATTTAGTTTTTCCGTTCTTTTTATTTATTGTAGGTACATCTATTGCTTTCTCATATAAAAACAGAACTGTAGATGCTAAGGCATATCGTAAAATAGGAATTCGGGCATTGAAGCTGATTGGACTCGGACTTTTTTTAGGAGCATTCGTTATTCACTTTCCATTCTTTAAAGATTTTGGTGATATCCGTTTTCCTGGGGTACTTCAAAGAATAGGTGTGGTATTCTTTTTTGCTGCATTACTGTTCATTAACCTAAGTTGGAAAAATTTAATTTGGGTAACCGCGGTACTTTTAATAGGATACTGGTTATTAATGACCTTTGTTCCCGTTGATGGTGTAGCTTCAACTCTAGAAAGAGCACCTAATAATTTAGCAAATTGGATCGATGTAAAAGTATTTGGTTCGCACAACTACAAGGCAGATTATGACCCAGAAGGCTTGTTAAGTACAATACCTTCTATTGCCAGCTCTTTGTTAGGTGTATTTACGGGTCTTATATTAACGAGTACTCAAAAAAAGAAGGCAACTATATTAATGGGTATTGGTGGTAGCTTTTTAATTATTGGTCATATTTGGGATTTTGTCTTCCCAATCAATAAAGCACTTTGGACAAGTAGTTTTGTTTTGGTAACCGCAGGCTGGGCTAATTTAATTCTGGCACTTATTTATTACTTGACCGATGTTAAGAAAATAGAATTTGGTTCCATATTTAGATATGCAGGGGCGAATGCTATTGTGATTTATTTCTTATCGAGTTTTATTAGCAAAGTAATGGGTCAGATACAGGTTGGCGAAACGTCATTACATGGGTGGTTGTTTCAAAAGGTATATGTGCATGAATTTCTTACACTAGAAACGTCTTCCTTATTATATGGATTAAGTGTAGTGCTGTTTTATAGCTTTGTGGGCTACTTTCTTTATCAGAAAAAGATATTTATAAAAGTATAGGTAGTTATTTAGCCATTAACTTTGCAACATACTTCCCAATAACATCAAACTCCAGATTTACAATAGTACCAGCTTTGTAGGTGTTAAAACGAGTATGTTCGTAAGTATAAGGTATAATCGCTACTTCAAAAGTATTCTTGCCAGAATTCACTACCGTTAAACTTGTACCGTCAATGGTAATAGAACCTTTTTCAATGGTTGGGTTTCCAGTTTTTGCGTCATAGGTAAAAGAAAAAATCCAACTACCATTATCTTCCCTTACGTTGGTACATTCTCCTGTTTGATCTACATGGCCTTGAACAATATGTCCGTCTAATCTAGACCCTAAAATCATTGCACGTTCTAAGTTTACAGAATCGTTGATTTTTAAACTGTCAAGATTGGTTTTACTTAGGGTTTCGGCTATTGCCGTTACGGTATAGGTGGTGTCTGTTAGACTAACAACGGTTAAACAAACCCCGTTATGAGCAACACTTTGATCTATTTTCAATTCAGGTGTTAAGCTAGATTCTATAGTGATGTCTAAGTTACCGCCTTTAGTTTCAAGCGAGGTTACTTTACCTAATGTTTCAATAATTCCCGTAAACATGTGTCGTTTAATTTAAGTAATTTTGAATATTCAAAATTGAGTACAAAGGTACAGAATATCATGGAGGAAAATAGGAAAATTAGGTTAGGCATATCAATAGGGGACTTAAATGGAATAGGTTGTGAAGTGGCGTTAAAAAGCTTCGAAGACAGTAGAATGTTAGATTTTTGTACTCCCGTTATTTTTGCTTCAAACAAGACGGTTTCTTTCCAAATGAAGCAATTGAAGCTTAACATTGTATTTAATGGTATACCAGATGCTTCAAAAGCAATAGACAATAAAATCAATATTGTTAATGTATGGAAAGAAATGCCTAGAATAGATTTTGGGCAGTCAACAAAAGAAGGTGGTGAGTATGCTATTAAATCTTTAAGAGCGGCAGTAGCGGCATTAAAGAAAGGTGATATAGATGTTTTAGTAACCGCACCTATTAATAAAAACAATATTCAATCAGAAGAGTTTAAGTTTCCTGGACATACAGATTATTTAGCTCAAGAGCTAGATGGCGAGAGTTTAATGTTTATGGTAACAGATACATTAAAGGTTGGGTTATTAACGGATCACGTAGCGGTAAAAGATGTTTCGGCGGCAATAATCCCTAGACTTATACGCGATAAGATCAATACCATAGAAAAATCATTGATGATGGATTTTGGTATTCGTAAACCAAAAATAGCTTTGTTAGGCATTAATCCACATAGTGGTGATAATGGTGTTATTGGAAAAGAAGACGATGAGGTAATGAAGCCGGTAATTAAAGAAATGTCAAATATGGGTCATTTAGTATATGGACCTTATTCTGCAGATAGCTTTTTTGGGTCGGACGGATATAAAAAGTTCGATGCCATTTTAGCAGCATATCATGACCAAGGCTTAATTCCTTTTAAAACAATTTCATTTGGTCAAGGCGTTAATTTTACAGCAGGATTAAGTAAAGTTAGAACATCACCAGATCATGGAACGGCGTATGAAATAGCAGGAAAAGGTGTTGCTGACGAGAGTTCTTTTAAAGAAGCGGTTTTTATGGCCTTAAAGATTTTTAAGAATAGAACAGAATACGAAGAGCTTACGAAAGACGTATTAAAAAAGCAGCGTTTAAAGAGAGAGCGTTAATTTTTTATAAGATTAAAAAGTTATAAAGATAAATAGTTGATAACTATTGTCTTTTATTAAAATTATAGTATCTTTGCACCCGCCTTTTAAGGGCGAATAGTGTTAATTTAAGTGTGTAAGTGATGAAGCAAAAGGAGTTCAATATTCCTTTCTCAGGATTGAAGCAAGGAAAACACAACTTTAATTACCAGATTGAAAATACGTTCTTTGATTCTTTTGGATACGATGAGTTCAATGCTGCCAACATCAATTTAGATGTAGTACTTAATAAAACAAGTACAATGATGGAGGTTGATTTGGAGGCATCAGGAACAGTAAATGTTGATTGTGACATAACTAGCGAACCGTATGATCAAGCTTTAAGCGGAGATTTACATTTGGTGGTTAAGTTTGGTGAAGAGTATAATGATGAAAATGATGAAATATTAATTCTTCCTCATAACGAACACCAATTGAACATTGCGCAGTATGTGTATGAAATGCTTGTATTGGCAGTTCCACAAAAAAGAATTCATCCTGGTATTGAAGATGGCACTTTAGAATCTGAAGTGTTAGACAGGTTAAACGAGCTTCAACCAAAAGAGAAAAGATCAGATAAAGAAGAAAGCGATCCCCGATGGGACGAATTAAAAAAACTATTAACGGATAAATAAGGTTTAAATGGCACATCCTAAGAGAAAAATTTCCAAAACAAGGAGAGACAAAAGAAGAACACATTATAAAGCAGTAGCTCCTACTTTGGCTACAGATTCTACAACTGGCGAGACTCACCTATTTCACAGAGCTCACTGGCACGAAGGAAAATTACATTATAGAGGTCAAGTTTTGGTTGATAAAACCGAAGAGGCAGAAGCTTAAGACTTTTTGAACTTATACTAAGCTCCCACTTCATCAGAAGTAGGGAGTTTTTTTTAGTCCAATTTATATTTTAGCACCTTGTTGTTCAGATAATTTAAGGTGTAATAGCTTTACAGCTATCAATTGCAATTTTTTAAAAACCCGATAACTTTACACGAAAAGTCGTTGAAAATCATTATTTTTCATGACTTTTGACTCGTTTTTTAAGTTTTTTACAAGAAAGCAAATAAAGTATGACCAAAATTACAGCAGCTATTACCGCGGTAGGAGGCTATGTTCCCCAGTTTGTAATGACCAATAAAATGCTTGAGGAATTGGTTGATACCAATGACGAATGGATTACTAGCAGAACTGGTATTAAAGAAAGACGGGTATTAAAAAAGGAAGAAGGTGAGGGCACGTCTTATCTAGCCATTAAAGCCGCTCAGGACCTTATGGAAAAGAAGGGTCTTGATGCTTCCGAAATAGATTTGGTTATCGTTGCCACCGCAACTCCAGATAGTATGGTAGCATCAACAGCAGCTTTTGTAGCTTCTGAAATAGGCGCCGTAAATGCCTTTGCTTATGATTTATTGGCTGCATGTTCTAGTTTTCTTTTTGGAATGTCAACAGTTGCAGGTCATATAGAAACAGGTCGCTACAAGAAAGTACTACTAATAGGTGCGGATAAAATGTCATCTATTATAGATTATACCGATCGTACCACTTGCATAATTTTTGGAGATGGTGCCGGTGCTGCACTTTTTGAGCCTAACTATGAAGGTTTAGGTTTGCAAGATGAGTACTTAAGAGCAGACGGTAGCGGAAGACAATTTCTAGGAATGGAAGGTGGCGGATCTATTATGCCAGCAACCATAGAAAGCGTCACCAATAAAAAGCATTTTATTTTTCAAGAAGGAAAGACGGTATTCAAATTTGCCGTTTCCAATATGGCAGACGTAGCGGCAAAAATCATGACTAGAAATGAACTTTCTGATAATGATGTCAACTGGCTAGTACCACACCAAGCAAACAAGCGTATTATTGATGCCACTGCCAAAAGAATGGGTGTAGATGACTCTAAAGTGATGATGAATATTCAGCGCTATGGTAATACAACATCTGCAACATTGCCACTTTTATTATTTGATTACGAAAAACAGCTTAAAAAAGGAGATAACTTAGTTTTTGCCGCCTTTGGTGGTGGTTTTACCTGGGGTTCTATCTACTTAAAATGGGCTTATAACTAACAACAACAACTACCAATTATAACTTATAGAAATATGGATATTAAAGAAATTCAAAGCCTTATCAAGTTTGTAGCCAAATCTGGCGCTAGCGAGGTAAAATTGGAAACGGATGATATTAAGATTACCATTCGTACCGGAAGCTTAAGTGGGAATTCTGAGCCAACTTATGTGCACACTATGCCTATGGCCCAACAAGCTATGCCAGCTGTTGCTGCAGCACCGGTAGAAGCACAAGCTGCTGCACCTACAGAGGCTGAGCAGAAAAAAGCCGAGGATGATAAATACATCACTATTAAGTCTCCTATTATTGGTACTTTCTACAGAAAGCCATCTCCAGACAAGCCTGTTTTTGTTGAGGTAGGAGATACAATTGGTACAGGAGATGTACTTTGTGTAATTGAAGCAATGAAATTGTTCAACGACATAGAATCTGAAGTTTCTGGTACTATCGTTAAGATATTAGTAGATGATTCTTCACCAGTAGAGTTTGATCAACCATTATTTTTGGTAGATCCTTCTTAACTAAATTTTGAGTAGTAGTTGTTAGATACTGTTATAATCACGGTATGTAAGAATCTTGTCGAACCTAGAACTTAAAATTTAAAAGATGTTTAAAAAAATACTGATTGCCAATAGGGGAGAAATCGCTTTGCGCGTTATTCGTACCTGTAAAGAAATGGGTATTAAAACGGTAGCTGTATATAGTAAGGCAGATGAAGAGAGTTTGCATGTACGCTTTGCAGATGAAGCGGTATGTATCGGCCCTGCTGCTAGTAGCGAGTCCTATTTAAAGATACCAAATATAATTGCTGCTGCAGAAATTACAAATGCAGATGCCATTCACCCGGGCTATGGTTTTCTTTCAGAAAACTCTAAGTTCTCTCGTATATGTGCTGAGCATGAAATCAAGTTCATTGGTGCCTCTGGTGATCAAATAGACAAAATGGGAGATAAGGCTACGGCCAAAGAAACCATGAAAGAAGCTGGTGTACCTTGTGTACCTGGTTCAGAGGGTCTTTTGAAAGATGTTGCAGATGCTAAGAAGATAGCCAAGAAAATGGGCTACCCTGTAATGATTAAAGCTACTGCCGGTGGTGGTGGTAAGGGTATGCGCGCCGTAATGTCTGAAGACAAAATGGAAGAACTTTTTGATAGCGCCGTAAACGAAGCAACCGCTGCTTTTGGTAATGGCGGTATGTACATGGAAAAGCTAATTGAAGAGCCAAGACATATTGAAATTCAAATTGTTGGTGATCAATATGGTAAAGCATGTCACCTATCTGAAAGAGATTGTTCTATACAAAGACGTCACCAAAAGTTGACAGAGGAAACTCCGTCACCTTTCATGACAGATAAGTTAAGGGAACAAATGGGTGAAGCTGCAGTTAAAGCTGCAGAATACATAAAATATGAAGGTGCCGGTACTATAGAATTTTTGGTAGATAAGCACCGTAAATTCTATTTTATGGAAATGAATACCCGTATTCAGGTAGAGCACCCAATTACAGAGCAGGTTATTGATTATGACTTAATACGTGAGCAAATACTTGTAGCTGCAGGTGTACCAATTTCAGGTAAAAATTATCTTCCAAAATTACATTCTATAGAGTGTAGAATTAATGCAGAAGATCCTTATAACAATTTTAGACCATCACCGGGTAAGATTACAACCTTACATACGCCAGGTGGTCACGGAGTAAGAATGGATACACATGTTTATAGTGGGTATAGTATTCCTCCAAATTATGATTCAATGATCGCTAAGCTAATTACAACGGCCCAAACAAGGGAAGAAGCAATTAACAAAATGAAGCGTGCATTAGACGAATTTGTAATTGAGGGAATTAAAACGACCATTCCGTTCCATAGGCAATTAATGGACCATCCAGATTATTTGGCTGGAAATTACACAACAGCCTTTATGAACGATTGGAAAATGAATCCTCAACCCGAAAGTTAATAACGAACTCCAACAGCAATGTTGGAGTTTTTTATTTTAAAACTTTTTTAAAATCAGGTTTTACATCGTTTAAGTATATTTATGGAAGAAAAACTCATTGTAAATTCCAATTATTTTAATGACCAAAATAATACCTATAACTGCACTATTATTAGTTTCTTTTTTTGGATGTAAAGAAATTCCTAGTGAGAAATCTAAAGGAGCTATAGCAGAAACAAAAGAAATACAATCTTCAAACAAAACTATCAGTTTTACATTTGATGATGGTATAACATCAGATTTGGCCGGCTTTGTATTTGAAGATTGGAACCAAATGTTGTTAAATCACTTAGAAACGAATAAGTTAAAGGCTGTTTTCTTTGTAACCGGTAAAAACAAATTGGATAAAAAAGGGCAATATTTATTGAATAGCTGGAATCAAGAAGGGCATAGTATAGCCAACCATTCTTTTACACATCCTAATTTTAATTCAGATAAAAATGATACTGAAGTATTTGAAAATGAATTGAATAAAACAGATTCCATCATCTCTATGTTTAGTAATTCGGTCAAATATTTTAGGTTTCCATATTTGAAAGAAGGAGCAAATAAACTAAAGGTTGATAGTATAAGAAATGTTCTTAAAGCTCATGTATATAAAAATGGGTATGTCACTATTGATGCATCTGATTGGTATATCAATCAACGCCTTTTAAAGCGAATAAAAGAAGTGGGTTTTGAAAATGCAGAAGTTGCTAAGTTTAAGAAGTATTATTTACAGCATTTAATAGATAGGGCAAATTATTACGAAAAGCTATCGTATGAGGTGAACGACCGACATATTAACCACACTATATTATTACATCATAATTTAACTTCAGCCTTGTTTTTAGGGGACTTGATATAAGAATTTAAAAATAAGGGATGGACGATTATTGATGCCGATAAAGCATATGGTGATGAAGTTTTTGAACATCAACCTAATTCAGAATTTGCTGGCGAAAGTCTTATTTGGTCTTTGGCAAAACAATCGGGAAAATATGAAGACAGTCTTAGATACCCGGCAGAAGATAGTAGGTATGAAAAAGATGAAATGGACTCAAGAGGGTTATAATTCTGTAAACTTAATTATACAATGAACTTAAGCTACTGGGAACGTACATCATGGTTTGCGAACATAGATTATACAATTGTTGGTAGTGGCATTGTGGGCTTAAATTGTGCCTTAGAATTAAAGAATAAGCACCCTCAGGCACGTATATTAATTTTGGAAAAGGGTATGCTTCCTCAAGGCGCAAGTACTAAAAATGCTGGCTTTGCCTGTTTTGGCAGTATTTCTGAAGTTTTATCTGACCTTAAAATACATTCAGAAGAAGACGTTGTTAAGCTTGTGCAAGATAGACATGACGGCATACAAAATTTACGTGGGCTATTAGGAGATGATGCAATTGCTTATGAAAATAATGGAGGGCATGAGTTGTTTTTTGAGAGTGACCAAGAACTATTCGAACATTGTCATCATAAAATTAAGATGGTAAATGAAATGCTTCATCCAGTTTTTAAGGATGATGCTTTTAGAAGAACTACGAACCGATTTAATTTCAAGGGCATTAACAAGCACTATATTACTCAAGTTTTTGAAGGACAGATTGATACTGGTAAGATGATGAAGTCTCTAGTTCAATTAGCGTTACAAAAGGGAGTAACAATTTTAAACGCTACATATGTAAAAGGGTTTCAAGATTCTGGTACCCAAGTGAGTATTAAAACAAAAGATTTAGAGTTTACGACCAAGAAATTATTGATAGCTACAAATGGATTTGCCGCACAGCTCTTATCTGAGGACGTAAAACCGGCAAGAGCTCAGGTATTCATTACGAAACCAATTAAGGACTTACAAATTAAGGGAACGTTTCATCTCGAAGAAGGCTATTATTATTTTAGAAATATCGATAATCGAATTTTATTGGGTGGCGGCAGAAATTTAGATTTTAAATCTGAAGAAACGACTGAATTTGGTACTACAATGTTGGTTGAGAATAAGTTGAAAGACCTTTTGAAAACGGTCATATTACCGGAGAAAACTATTGAAGTCGATTATAGCTGGAGTGGTATTATGGGTGTTGGTCAACAAAAAAAACCAATTATAAAGCAATTGTCTAATAATGTCGCATGTGGCGTACGTTTGGGTGGCATGGGTATTGCAATTGGCAGTACCATAGGTAAGAAATTAGCCAATATTTATTATTAATATACCACCGTTTAACCCGTTTTTTTAATTCTTATCTAAAAGCGCCTTGTACTCTGGTTTTTATTTATAAATTGTACGTCCCCTCATTTTATCTATTACCCTAAATGCACTTATCCGTTTACTTAGAACAGTAGACTGCTAAGATGGTTTGTAATAGCATTAAAACTATATGAGAACATTGATTAAAAGAATTTCAATGGCTGCCCTTACAGCTATTGCAGTAATAATATGCTTTAACAGCTGTGGTTTATCTAAAACCCATTATCAACGAGAATACGCTAAAGTTTGGAAAGAGCATATTAAAAGTCAGGCTTGGAAAGAATCACTTATAGCCAACAATTCATATACTAATGATGATTTATATGCAAGTTCAGATAGTGATGTTCCTTTAGCAGAAGATGAAATTGTAGCAACGGGCTTTAATGCCACATATGAATCATTAGTTTCAAAGGCGTACTTCAAAATTATAACCGAAGCGGAAAAAGCAGATGCAAAAATCACGGCAGACTACAAATTATTGCATGATGATGAAGCAATGGGTAAGGTTGATAAAAGAAGGGTACAAACGATAACAAAAAGGTATGAAGCGCATAAAGCAATGTTGAGCGGATTAAAATCTTGGAATATTTTTAGTGAAGATCGATCTGGTGATTTAGAATATTTTAAAGCGGAAAATAAAATAGAGATTCAAAAAATGTTAAGTGATGGTGAAAGTGATAATCAAATCGTAAATTACTTGATCTATAAACTGGCAGATCTGTATCACATTGAAGGAAATTGAATCATTTAATATTTTAAAAAAAGACGCTTATCACTTTTGCGAGCGTTTTGTTAACGATAGGTTGACTAGAATACAGAAACAAATTAAAGAGCTTGAAGCTGCGCTCTCGTCAGAAACAAAGAGTAGTGCTGGCGATAAGCACGAAACCGGTCGCGCCATGATACAGTTGGAGCGAGAAAAATTAGGTCAGCAATTAGCAGAACTAGAAAAAACGCAACAATTACTTTCAAAAGTTCCAAAAGAAAGAAAAGCTCAAACAGTAGGTTTAGGGAGTTTGGTCATCACAGATACTTTCATTTATTATATAGCTATATCAGCAGGAGAATTTAAAAGTAAGCCTAAGTCGATATACTGTATATCTGCTGCAACGCCTATTGGTAAACTCGTCTTTGGTAAAGCCGTTGGCGATGTTTTTAGTTTCAATGGCAACTCATTAACTATTGTAAGTATCCATTAGCTAAATGTTGGATTTTATTTAGCTATCTTAAAGCTGTCGTAGTTGAAGTTTCACGCAATTACCACCAAAATTGTTAATTAGAATTTCTAAAGTCAGCCTTAAAAGGGTCAAATTAGGCATTGAATAAAATATAAATTGATTTTTAGTTATGGAGATTTTCTATTTGCTTATCGCTGTCATTGCTATAATTATATTGACTACAAAGCTTAAGATTCATGCTTTTTTAGCGCTATTTATAATTTCCATTTTATACGGAATTTTTGCAGGTATGCCTTATGCCGAAATTATTATTTCAATCAATGACGGGTTTGGTGGTACGCTAGGTAAAATTGGATTAATCATTGTTTTAGGTGTCATTATAGGGGCATTTTTAGAACATACCGGTGGGGCTTTCGCAATAGCCGAAAAAGTACTAAGTATCATTGGCAAAAAACGAGTACCAACAGCCATGGGTATCATTGGGTACATTGTTTCTATACCTGTTTTTGCCGATAGCGGTTTTATGCTGTTGCACCCCTTAAACAAAAGTCTCTCTAAAAAAGCCAAGATATCAATTGCAGGACCAGCAATAGCTTTAGGGTTGGGCCTAATGGCCTCACATACTATGGTTCCGCCAACACCAGGACCAATTGCCGCCGCAGGTATTTTAGGCGCAGATTTAGGGCTTGTTATCGCTTTTGGATTTCCAACAAGTATAGTGGCTTTGATTGTCGGAATTATATTCGCCAAGAAATATGCTTCCAAAACCCTTATTGAGCCTAATGTTGAAGATGCGATGGAAGCAGAACGGGAGATAAAATATTCACCTAGTGCTCTAAAAGCATCAATTCCTATTTTAGTTCCTATTTTTCTTATTGTTCTCAAATCAGTATTGAATTCGGTCAATTTTGCTCAAGACGGTGAATTAATTGCCTTAATAAATTTTGTAGGTGAACCTGTAATTTCTTTATTAATTGGTGTGTTCTTATGTCTATTATTACCAAAGAAATTAAATTATGATATGCTTTCTTCTTCTGGTTGGGTAGGTAAGGCAATTAAAGATGCAGCTTCTATATTATTGATAACAGGTGCCGGCGGAATTTTTGGTAAAATATTACAGAACTCTGGTATTGCCGATATTTTAGGGCAAACATTGACCGATTATAATATGGGTATTTTCTTGCCTTTTGTTCTTGCTGCAGCGTTGAAAACCGCGCAAGGTTCTTCGACGGTGGCATTGGTAACAACAGCATCGATAATCATGCCTATGATGTCATCACTTGGTTTTGATACCGAAATACAGAAAGCTTTGGTAGTTGTTGTTATCGGGGCTGGTTCTGCAGTAATCTCTCATGCAAACGATAGTTTTTTCTGGGTGGTAACACAAATGAGCGGCATGAACGTAAAAACAGGGTATCGACTTTTCGGCTTAGGTACGGGAGTTCTTGGTCTTACAGGTGCAATAACCGTGTTTGTATTCTATTCCATCTTTGCATAAAATGATATAGCTATTAGTAGTCTGGCTTACCGCGATTCGTCTTTTTGAGTGAGGCAATTTTTTTGCCTTTTAATCTTTTTTCTATTGATGATCTGGTGGGTCTGCTTTTCTTTCTTACCTTAGGTACCATCAAAGATTTTTCGAGAAGTTTAAAGAAACGTTTAATAACCAATTCTTTGTTTTTGTGTTGGCTTCTAGATTCATCGCATTGCATAATTAGAAGACCTTCTTTGCTTAGTTTCTTTTCTAGCTTTAATAAAACTCTTTTCTTTTGGCGTTCTGTTAGTCCGGTAGAATCTTCAATATGAAAAGAAAGCTCAACTTTAGAAGACACTTTATTTGCATGCTGACCACCAGGACCACTACTTCTAATAGCTTTAAACTGTAACTCGTTTAGTATTTGTTCTTGGTTCACAACATGCTTTTAGCAAATGTATAAAAAAAGAATTGCCCTATTTTTTATGTAAAATTGGAACATTTTTTGGTCAAGAGTACTTTCTGTAAATTGAAAAGTTAGCTCGTAGCAGCCTCTTGTATTCGTTGATTTATAGTTTCAATGGCGACATTTAAAAAAACCTCTTTTCCTTTTGGCAGTAATTTATCTGCATTGAAAAAGATGGTTTCATCATCATCACTTTTACTTTCGGTTAAGTAATAGGCACCCATTGGGTAAGCTTTTTCTACAGTAACATGAAATCCTGATGAAGGCGAAACTCGAAACTCGTGAGCATAAACGATAATTTTCCTTTTTGTATTCGCATATGTTTTAAGTACATCTATAGAAATCATACTTGATTCACCGAAAAGTGAAGCGACATACAGATTTTTTGGATTTTTATAAAGTTCCATAGGTCTTGCCCTAGCTATAATGCCTCTGTCCCGTAAAACAACTGCACGATCGGCAAAAGGCAACACATCGTTTACATCGTGTGTTGCGACAATGGTTGTAATTCTATTCTCTTTCAGATAATTGAAAATATTACGGCGTAAACTGTTTTTAAGAAAATTATCTATGTGGCTAAAAGGCTCGTCTAGTAGTAAAATCTCTGGTTTTTGTGCTAATACTCTAGCTAATGCAACGCGTTGTTGTTGCCCTCCACTAAGTGTTTTTACTTTTGTATTGGCAAATTCGGTAAGCTCTATCATTTCTAATAGCTCTTGTGTTCTTTCTTTAAGTTCTTCTGGATAAAAGACAGAAAGATACTGGCTAATGTTTTCGGATACGGAAATGAAAGGCATTAAATCAAAATCTTGCGATAGATATTTCATAAATGCAGGACCAGGTACCAAGTTATAAGCCGGACCTAAAATTTGTTCGTCCTCCCAAAAGATTTCACCTTGATCTAAATCCATTAGTCCGTACATTAGTTTCAACAAGGTGCTTTTGCCACACCCGCTTTCACCAATGATAGCCACATGTTCTCCACGCTGAATACGTAAATTAATGGATTCTAATACTGGAAGTTTATCATAAGAAAATGATAGGTTTTCTACTCGTAACATGCTTTTGTACTTAGGAATGCAAAATTGAAAAATCCGTTCCAATATGAAACGGATTTTTCAATAAATTATTGATTTTAAAAAGCAATTACTTCTTAAATTCTTTTAAAACACTTTTATTTGGTAGCTCGGTGTAGCCCATATTGTAGAGTGTAAAGCCAAAAATATCTGCATATTGCTCTATGGTTTTACTTACAGGAGTTCCAGCACCATGTCCGGCATTTGTTTCAATTCTTATTAACGTTGGGTTGGTACCTTTTTGCTTTTCTTGAAGCTCTGCGGCAAACTTAAAACTATGGGCTGGCACCACTCTATCATCATGGTCACCTGTTGTAACCAAAGTAGCTGGGTAAGCTGTACCTGCTTTTATATTATGTACAGGCGAATAGCCTTTTAAATATTTGAACATTTCCTCATCATCTTCTGAGGTACCGTAATCGTATGCCCATCCGGCGCCAGCCGTAAACGTATGATAACGTAACATGTCCATAACGCCAACTGCAGGCAATGCTACTTGCATTAAATCTGGTCTTTGCGTCATTGTGGCGCCAACTAGTAATCCTCCGTTAGAACCTCCGCGAATTGCTAAATATTCTTTTGAAGTATAGTTGTTGGCCACTAAATATTCTGCAGCAGCAATAAAGTCATCGAACACATTTTGCTTTTTAGTTTTGATGCCCGCATCGTGCCATTTTTTACCATATTCACCTCCGCCTCGTAGATTAGGAACAGCATAAATTCCGCCTTGTTCCATCCAAACGGCATTACCGATGCTGAAAGACGGAGTTAAGCTTACATTAAATCCGCCATAGGCATATAGAATTGTCGGGTTTTTACCGTTTAATTCTGTTCCCTTTTTATAGGTGATAATCATAGGTACTTTGGTACCATCTTTAGAAGCATAGAAAACCGGTTCAGAAGTATAATCAGAAGGATTAAAATCTATTTCTGGTTTCCAGTACAGTTCATATTCACCAGTTGCAGGGTCAAATTTATAGGTAGAACCGGGAGTGTTGTAATTGGTAAAAGAGAAATACAGCTCTTTATCATCTTTCTCTCCACCAAATCCGCCAACAGAACCTATACCTGGTAATTTTACTTCACGAATCAGTTTACCTTCATAATCATATTGATTTACCTTGGAAATGGCATCTACCATATATTCGGTAAAGAAATAACCGCCACCAGTATTCGGACTTAATACATTCTCCGTTTCCGGGATAAAATCTAACCAGTTCTTTGCTTCTGGGTTAGCAGCGTCAACAGTAACTATTTTCTTATTAGGTGCATTTCTATTGGTAACGATATAGAGCTTAGAACCGACGTTGTCAATAACGTAATTATCAGAATCAATGTCTTCGACTATAGGAATAAGTAATCCGTTTGGGTCTTCTAAATTTTGAATAAACAATTTGTTGCCAGAGGTAGAAACAGATGCACTTATTAATAAGTACTTATTATCTTCGGTAACATTAGCACCTATGTAGCGATGCTTTTCTAGAGAAGTTCCTCCAAAAATAAGTTCGTCGTCTTTTTGAGGTGTGCCTAACTTATGATAGTATACTTTGTGTTGATCGGTTTTAGCCGATAGCTCACTGCCTTTTGGTTTGTCATAACTAGAATAGTAAAAACCTTCTTTACCTTTCCAAGAGAGTCCGCTGAATTTAATATCAATCAACGTGTCTTCAACGATCTCTTTGGTTTCGGCATTTAAAATAATTGCTTTTCGCCAATCGCTACCTCCTTCAGAAATTTGATAGGCTGCTAATGAACCATCTTTAGTAAAACTCAAACCTGCCAAAGATGTAGTGCCATCTTCAGAAAATGTATTCGGATCTAAAAAAACCTCGGGTTTCTCATCACCTTTAGCTCTATAAACGACATATTGATTTTGGAGTCCGTCGTTTTTCATGAAATAGGTGTAATCCCCTTTTTTAAATGGCGATCCTAATTTTTCATAATTCCATAGTTTTTCAAGACGATTTTTTAGATCATTTCTAAAGGGAATATGTTCTAAATACCCGAAAGTTGTCTTATTCTGTTCTTTTACCCAAGCTTCTGTTTCTGGGCTTCGATCATCTTCTAACCAACGATAAGGGTCTTTAACATCGGTGCCAAAATAAGTATCTACAGTATCAACTTTTGCGGTAACGGGGTATTTCACGGTAATGGGTTCAGGTTTAGGTTCGTTTTCAGGAAGAAATCAGCGCCAAGATAAGTAGCGCAGGGATAATATTTTTCATGAGTAGTTGAGTTTGCACTAAAATAACATAAAAAAACCTTCAAAACAGTTATGTTTTGAAGGTTTTAACGTTGAAAAAGGTATAATTTATACTAAGCCTTTTTCAACTAGATATTCTGAAATTTGTACAGCGTTTGTTGCAGCACCTTTTCTAAGATTATCGGCAACAATCCACATATTTAAAGTGTTTCTTTGAGTTTCATCTCTACGTAAACGCCCAACAAAAACCTCATCTTTATCGTGTGCATAAATTGGCATTGGGTAGGTGTTGGTATCAGGATTATCTTGAACTGTTACACCGGGCATTTCATTTAATAATCTTCGAACCTCGTTTAACTCAAAATCATTTTCAAATTCAACGTTTACAGATTCTGAATGACCACCAGCGGTAGGTATTCTAACTGCTGTAGCGCTTATTGAAAATGTGCGATCATCTAATATTTTTTGAGGTTCGCGAGCCAGTTTCATCTCTTCTTTAGTGTAACCGTTTTCCATGAAAACATCGCAATGAGGCAATGCATTTCTACCAATTGGGTAAGGATATGCCATTTCGCCTTGTACACCTGCAATTTCATTTTCAAGTTGTTGAACAGCTTTTACACCAGTACCTGAAACGGATTGGTATGTAGAAACTACAACGCGTTTCATTTTATATTTTTTATGTAATGGGTATAATGCCATTACTAGCTGAATTGTAGAGCAATTAGGATTTGCAATGATTTTGTCTTCAGCGGTAAGCTCATGCGAATTAATTTCAGGAACCACTAATTTTTTAGTAGGATCCATTCTCCAAGCAGAAGAATTATCTACTACAGTCGTACCAACTTCCGCAAATTTTGGAGCCCATTCTAGAGAGGTGTCACCACCTGCCGAAAATATAGCAATATTTGGTCTAGCGGCTACAGCATCTGCTAAGCCTATTACCGTATGCTCTTTTCCTTTAAAGGTCATTTTCTTACCTACAGAACGTTCAGAGGCAACTAATAATAATTCCGTTAATGGAAAATTACGTTCAGCCAATACTTTCAACATTACATCGCCAACCATGCCTGTGGCACCAATTACAGCTACTTTCATTTGTTAAACAATTATATTAAGCGGCAAAAATAGGTAATACTGGTACTTACACAAGTAAAAAAGAAAAGAATAATCAAAATATAACAAAATGTTTTATTTATAACATTGCACTATTTAGAGTATTGAACAAAAAAAGAACCGTCAACAATGTAAGCGATACAAAGTTGACGGTTTTAGTTATTGTTAGTTGCAGTGCAACGGTTCCCTGTTTATTAGGGAGTATTATAAATTACTTTTTTAAAGCATCTCTAATTTCTACCAATAATTCTTCAGCAGTAGGTCCTTTTGGAGCTTCTTCAACTGGAGCTGGTGGAGTTTTAGTTTTGTTGTAAGCTTTAACAATCATGAACATTACGAAACCAACAATTATAAGGTTTACAATAGTATTGATCCAAGCTCCCCAACGGATTGCATTTTCAGCAGTAGTTACGGTGCCATCAGCAGCAACAACAGCTTCATCTAAGATTATTTTCATATCTGCAAAATCAATTCCGCCTGCGAAATGACCTACGATTGGCATAATGATATCAGCTACAAAACCGTTCACTACTAATCCTACTGCTCCGGCCAAAATAACTGCAACAGCAAAATCAATGACGTTACCCGTCATAATAAAATTCTTGAATTCTTTTAACATGTGTACTTAATTTAAGTTAATGGTTATATTATAAGTATTGCAATTTACTAAAAAAAGCTCAAACCTTAATGAAATGTTAATAAATCAATTTGTTAAAACCCGCTTAATACGTTGAGAGAGTCCAGTAAGAAGTTCATACGATATTGTTTCGGCAGTTTGGGAAAATTTATTTGCTGGTAATTCTTTGCCAAAAATGATTACCTCATCACCTTCTTTGCACTCTACATTTGTTACGTCTACCATAATCATATCCATACAAACATTTCCTATTATAGGAGCCATATGACCATTAATACTTACAAAGGTTTTACCTTGTCCATATTGTCTACCAATACCGTCTGCATGACCCAAGGGTAAAGTAGCGGTAACGGTTTCCGAGTTCGATTTGTATTTACGATTATAACCTACAGATTCCCCTGAATGAATACTATGCTTTTGGGCGATGATAGTCTTTAAAGTCATTACAGGTTGTAATGCTTCATCAACATGAGGTTCATTGCCGTAACCATAAAGTCCTATACCACTTCTAACCATATCATACTGGGCATGTGCGTAGTTGATAATACCAGAAGTATTTAATACATGTTTTAAAGTTTTGGTTTTAAATAAAGCGTCTGCCTGCTGGCAAATAGCATCGAAACGGTGTAATTGAAGGTTGGTGAATTCCGTTTCTTTACTATCCTCGGTGGCAGCTAAATGCGATAATATAGCAATAATTTTTACCGCTTTTTGTTGCTGTATAAGGACTGAAATTTCTGGGAGTTCATCCGCAGAGAAACCTAACCTATTTAGTCCCGTATTAAATTTTAAATGAATTGGATAATCTAAAGTATTCAATTTCTGGGCTGTCGCTATAAAATCTGCCAATATAGCTTTAGAGTATATGCTTGGCTCTAAACGATATTCAATTAAAGTCTTAAAATGAATTTTTTGTGGGTGAAGTACTAAAATAGGTGCGGTAATACCACCTTCTCTTAAAGTAATGCCTTCATTTACATAAGCTACAGCGAAATAATCAACACCTAAATCTTGCAAATGTTTAGCAATAGAAACAGAATCGCTACCATAAGCATATGCCTTAACGACTGCCATAAATTTAGTTTCTGGCTTTATTTTAGAGCGTAAATATCTGTAGTTATGACCAAGTGCCTTTAGGTCAATCTCTAAAACGGTCTCTTCTGCCTTAGCCATTAGCATTCTTTTTGACTGTATCAATCTCCTCAGATTTTACATCCATCGTTTTTACTTTCTCTTTAAGCATAGCTTTATAATATGCACCACGGCTTAAAGGCTCATATTCATTTACCTCACCTAGCATTACCAATTTGTCGTTATTAGATTTTCTAAAACTGTAATTGGCCAAATTACCAGTACGGGTACAAATGGCGTGTACTTTAGTAACATATTCTGCCGTAGCCATAAGAGCGGGCATAGGTCCAAAAGGCTTGCCTTTAAAGTCCATATCCAAACCAGCTACAATAACTCTAACACCTTTATTAGCTAGGTCATTGCAAACAGTAACTATTTCGTCATCAAAAAATTGGGCTTCATCAATACCGATAACATCGCATGTGTCTCCCAATATTCTAATGTTGGCAGCGGCGGGTACGGGCGTAGAACGAATTTCGTTGGCATCATGAGATACCACCATTTCATCATCATAGCGTGTATCTACCATTGGCTTAAAGATTTCAACCTTTAATTTGGCAAACTGTGCTCTTTTAAGTCTACGAATCAATTCTTCTGTCTTTCCAGAAAACATTGACCCGGCAATGACTTCTATCCAGCCGAATTGTTCTTTAGGATTAACTGTGTTTTCAAGAAACATTTTGTAATTTTAGACGAAAATAATGGGTTTTTCGTTTATTATTTAAGAATGATAAAGGTATTTAAAAAACCCGCTATTTAGGTCTTTACCGTAAAAATTGTGAGATGAAAAATAAGTTGAAACTGGAATTGAGAAAGTTATCTACAGAAATTTTGACTGCTGATAATTTAGATGATGTAACAAATTTGTATGAGGTTTCTAAAAACCTATATGAGAAACTTGCTGTGCTTAAGTTTATTGAGGTTGAACTAAATGATATGGAAGTTGATGTTTCCAAAAATGCTATTGCGGCTAAATTTGAAGAAATGGCAACCGCGGTATTAAAGGGAAACACAGGAGTACCGGAGAATAATCCGCATGATGAGGATATAGTTAAGCACCCTGGTATGGAAACCATAAAAGGTTTCATATCTGAAATGCCTAGTAATGATGATTTAGAGGATGTTTTGGCTGAGTTTATGTCAAAGCCAGATTTGATGAAAAATGACAAGGAACTCTTTATGCCATCAAAAGAAGATTTAAAACAAACTAGTGCAGCACCAAAATCATTGAATGATCGTTTGGCAAAAAGCAATGTAAAAGTTGATTTAAATGACCGTTTGGCGTTTGTAAAGCATTTGTTTAATAATAGCATGGAAGATTATAACCGTGTATTATCTCAATTGAATACGATAGATTCAGAAGAACGTTCTATATCTTTTATAAAGAATATGGTGAAACCTGATTACAATAACTGGGCAGGAAAAGAACCGTTTGAAGAACGATTTATTGAGTTAGTATCTCGAAGATTCTCTTAATAATGATAATTTTGTGTATCACAAACCCAGCACTTGTGTTGGGTTTTTTACTTTAAAAATAAATGGGAAAGCTTTATTTAGTGCCAACACCAATAGGCAATTTGGAGGATATGACTTTAAGAGCAATTAGAATTCTTAAAGAAGTGGATCTTATTCTTGCTGAAGATACCCGTACAAGTGGTAAGTTATTACATCATTTTGAGATTGGTACTCAAATGAAAAGTCATCATATGCACAATGAGCATAATATGGTAGACTATTTAGTTGGCAAATTAAGGGGAGGTGAGAACATTGCTTTGATATCAGATGCTGGCACGCCCGCAATTTCTGACCCTGGTTTTTTATTGACACGTGCCTGTGTTGAAGCAGGTGTTGAGGTAGAATGTTTACCAGGTGCAACAGCTTTTGTTCCCGCTTTGGTTAATAGTGGTTTGCCAAATGATAAGTTTGTTTTTGAGGGATTTTTACCGGTTAAGAAAGGGCGACAAACCCGTTTAAAACTATTGGCAGAAGAACCACGTACCATTATATTTTATGAATCTCCGCATAAATTATTGAAGACCTTAGCTCATTTTGTAGAATACTTCGGAGCTGAAAGACCTGTTTCCGTTTCAAGGGAGTTGACAAAACTTTATGAAGAAACAATTAGAGGAACTGCTGAAGAAGTACTGAAGCATTACACAGAAAAACCACCAAAAGGGGAAATAGTAATTGTAGTTGGGGGGAATAAATAAACAATATGACAATACAAGAATTCAAAATAAAACTAGCTGCTAGTCCAAAAGATATTTCCTTTTCAGAAACAATGGTTGCTATAGATTCTAAATACATTTTTACACCTACGGCATACACAAACGGAACAGTAAGTAATGATGCTGGTCAAAATTCGGGTTCTTGTAAATTATTTTCTTTTGCACTAAAAGAAGGACTTACAAAACAGGAAACCTTGGCTTGTTTTGGAGCATATTATTTTGATGAAGTGCTTCTTGATTTAAAAGGAAGTTCGCATCAAAATATTAGAAATTTTATGAATACGGGGTTTGATGGTTTAAGCTTTGATGGTGAGGCATTAAAATTGATTTAAGGGGCGTACTTAGGTCTGTCAAATTAGTACGAATTATTTCCTTCTACATTAATTGGGAAGGTTATGACCATAAATAAAATAAGATGGAAGGTTTATTATCTGAAATAAGAGGATGCGAGATTTGTAAGGCACATTTGCCTTTAGAACCAAGACCTATTGTTGCGGGTAATAGTAATTCTAAAATCATTTTGGTTAGTCAGGCACCAGGTAGAAAGGCACATGTAGAAAATAAAGCTTGGGACGACCCAAGCGGAAGAAAATTAAGGGAATGGCTTGGTGTCAGCGAAGAAGTATTCTATAATCCCGATAATTTTGCTGTATTGCCCATGGGTTTCTGTTACCCAGGAAAAGGAAAAACGGGCGATTTACCACCTAGAAAAGAATGTGCTCCTTTGTGGCATTCACGTGTTTGGGAACAGTTTTCTAATGTAAAGTTGATTCTTTTAATCGGTAAATATTCTCAAGATCAATACCTAGGGAAGCAGTCCAAAAAAAACTTGACCGAAAATGTATTGCATTACAAAGAATACTTGCCTAAATATTTTCTTCTACCACATCCATCACCTGTAAATCGCTTTTGGCGTAGTAAAAATCCTTGGTTCGAGGAAGATGTTGTTGGTGAGTTGCAGGAATTGGTTGCTAAGATTTTGAAGGGATAAAAAATGCGCATCCAAAATATTTGAATACGCATTTATAAGTTTTTTAAGCTGAATATATTAGTTAATAAACCGATCCATCATGCTTTCCTTTTTCCCAACCATGTTTTCCTAAGTATTGGTCTGCACTGTCTACGGCTCCGGTTTCAATAGATGTTCCCATAGAATCGTTCCAACGGTTAAGATATCCAAAGAGAGAAATTACGCCTAACATTTCAACAATTTCACCTTCGTTCCAGTGTTGGTAAAGTCGCTCTTTTATTTCGGCATCAACTCCGTTAGGCACTTGAGAAGCCTGTAGAGAAAAATCCAAAGCGGCACGTTCTGCATCTGAAAATGCTGAATGAGTTCTATATTCCCAAATGTTATCTAATTGCTCTTGCTCTGCTCCATAACGTTCTGCAGCTCTAATAGCATGAGCTTGGCAATACCTACAACCCGTAGCATTACTGCTTACCCATGCAATCATTCTTTTAAGGGCAGAAGTTACGCGACCTTCATTGGCCATTACGGCTTTATTGAGGTTTATAAATGCTTTAGATATGGCAGGTCTGTGCTGCATTGTCAAAACAGAATTTGGACAAAAACCAAGAGTTTCATTGAAAAACGCTGCTAATTCTTTAGTTTCTGGGTCATGGTTTGGGTCAAGCGGTGTTACTAATGCCATACGTGTTTTTTAAGTATTTATTTAAGATGAGTTAACTAAGTATTGGCTGCTTTGATCAGTTGGTTGGATCATATAACAGCCTATATTGTTGTATTTTTGTATTCTACAAGAAACAAAAAATTATGAGCACAACAAATCATATTAGCACAAAATGGTTGGGCAACATGTCCTTCGAAAGTAATAACCCATCAGGACATTCATTAAGAATAGATATTGCCAAGGAAGATGGCGGTGATGGTAGTGGTTTTAGACCAAAGGCTTTAATGCTTTCTTCGTTAGCAGGTTGTTCTGGTTTAGATGTAGCTGCATTGATTAAAAAGATGAAGCTTGAAGTAGATGAGTTTCATATTGAAACAATTGCCAATCTTACAGATGAGCATCCTAAGTTTTATGATAAAGTAGTTATAGAATATCATTTTCATGGTGAAAATTTGAATGAAAAGAAACTGCAAAGAGCGGTAGATCTATCTATTGAAAAATATTGTGGTGTAATGGAAATGTTCAGACAATTTGCTGAGCTGGATATCAAGACTATTTTTCATAAGAAATAATACGTCATTGCGAGGTACGAAGCAATCTGTTTGTTTTGTCTTCTTAAGTGAGAGATTGCTTCGTACCTCGCAATGACGATGTAGATTATATTATGAGAACTGTAACTGCCACCTGTTACTGATTACTGAACACTTTAACTTCTAAAATGCGCTGGACCATAAAACCGAAACCGAAACAAGAAGACATTGATGCATTGGCAAATGCGCTTCAGGTAGATAAATTGGTGGCGCAACTGTTATTACAACGAGGTATTTCTACTTTCGAAGAAGCAAAGAATTTTTTCCGCCCACAACTAAGTGACCTTCATGACCCTTTTTTAATGAAAGACATGGATATTGCCGTTGCCAGAATTGAAAAGGCAATTGCAGATGGTGAAAACATTTTGGTTTACGGAGATTATGATGTAGATGGTACAACTGCTGTTGCTTTAATGTCATCTTATTTGTTAAGTTATTACCCCAATGTAGCAACCTATATTCCGGATCGCTATGCAGAGGGTTATGGCGTGTCTTTTAAGGGAATTGATTTTGCTGAGGATAACGGATTTACATTAATCATTGCTTTAGATTGCGGAGTAAAGGCTATTGATAAGGTGGCTTATGCAAAAGAAAAGGACATCGATTTTATAATCTGTGATCACCACAGACCAGGTAAAGACTTACCTGATGCTGTTGCAATTTTAGACCCAAAAAGGGATGATTGTAGCTATCCGTACGATGAATTATGTGGGTGCGGTGTCGGTTTTAAATTAATTCAGGCATTAGGTTCTCGAAGAGGAGAAACTATTGATGATGTTATTTATTACCTTGATTTAGTGGCAACTGCAATAGGAGCAGACATTGTACCAATAACTGGGGAGAATCGAATATTAGCTTTTTATGGCTTACAGGTTATTAATCAGCAACCTAGAATTGGTTTCAAGGCTATTATTGATCAAATCAACAAAAGCGTTCTCACCATTACAGACGTAGTGTTTATAATTGCCCCCAGAATAAATGCTGCTGGTAGAATGAAACATGGCCAACATGCCGTAAATCTATTGACGGAAACGAATATGGATGTAGCTATAAAATTCGCTTCTGAAATTGAAACGTTTAACACAGATAGAAGAGGGCTGGATCAAGAAATTACCCAAGAAGCTTTGGTACAAATTCAAGACAATGAAGAGGAAGAAGGTTTCACTTCTGTAGTCTATAAAGATTCTTGGCATAAAGGGGTTATTGGTATAGTAGCCTCTAGATTGACGGAAACCTATTATAGGCCTACATTGGTTTTTACTAAAAGTGGAGATAAATTGGCTGCTTCGGCACGATCGGTAAAAGGTTTTGATGTATACAATGCGCTAGAAGGATGTGCAGATTATATAGAACAATTTGGCGGTCATAAATATGCAGCAGGGTTAACCTTGTTAGAAGATCAATACAATAATTTTAAACATCAGTTTGAGAAAGTGGTTAAGGAAACCATTGACCCACAGATGTTGATTCCTGAAATTATGATTGATGCAGTAATAGATTTGAAGGATATTAATCCGAAATTAATGCGAATTTTAAAACAGTTTGCTCCATTCGGACCAGGTAATATGTCTCCAACTTTTATGGCAGAAAATGTACACGATACCGGATATGCTAAAGGAGTAGGTAAAGAAGAGGCACATTTAAAAATTGCGGTAGTCCAAGAAGACAGCCATAGAATTGACGGTATTGGTTTTAATATGGGAGATAAATTATCGTTAGTTACCGGCAGAAAACCTTTTGATACTGTTTTTTCGTTGGATGAAAATGAATGGCAAGGTAATATTAGTATTCAATTGAAGCTAAAGGATATAAAATGAGAATAGAGCACATTGCTATTTGGGTTACAGACTTAGAAATGATGCGAACATTTTATGAACTATATTTTAATGCTTTATGTGGAGAGAAATATTATAACCCTACCAAAGAATTTTCATCTTACTTTTTAAGATTTACCGATGGTGCAAGATTAGAAATCATGCACAAACCAAGTATTGGTAAGTCGTCTAATATTGATACGATACGTACGGGATTTATACATTTTGCAATGTCGGTGGGGTCAAAAGAGAAAGTTAATTCCCTGACCGATGAATTACGTGCAGATGGGTATACAATTACCGGCGAACCCAGAACTACAGGAGATGGTTATTACGAAAGCGTGGTCTTGGATCCAGAAGGTAATCAGATAGAAATCACCATTTAACATTACTATTTATAATTATTCTAAATAAGATTCATATATTTATATTAAATATGTAGATTCTTATGAACGATATCAAACCTATATACCAAAATGATTTTGGAATAGCCTTTCAGTGGAAAAAAGACAAACCCAGTCAATCAAACAAAGTTCAGGTAATTTTCAGGGATATTGGCTTACTGCTTACGCAAAGTGAATTACGCTATTTTTCTAAATGTATTACGAACACCATAGAGAATGGAAAAGGTAATCTGTGTGGTGATTGTAAAACAAAAGAATCGTGTAGGTCTCTTTTATTGAATAGTCCTGCCCACCAAATAACTTTTGCAGTAAGCTATCAAGAGGCTATAGAAATCAGAGATTTAATTAGTGGTACGTTGTTTAAATTAGAGTTAGATTCCTTTTTTGGAGAGCTGGGTATAGAATAGTTAATGTTACAGAACTGCTCAGATTTGTGCTATAATTAGTTGATAAATCTTCATATCTCCAATGATATATTAAATATCTTTGGACCCTATTTAGTGATTGCCCTATGAGCGTAAATGATCCCTATGCTGCCTTAAGATTTAAGGAATTCAATATTTTTCTTTTAGTTCGCTTTGCTATGGTTTTTGCCTGGTCTATGCAATTTATTGTAATAGAGTGGCAAGTCTACTCCATGACAAAAGACCCATTATCATTAGGTATAATTGGGTTAATGGAAGTAATACCTGCAGTAAGTATGGCACTTTTTGCTGGTCATATCGTAGATCAGAAAGAAAAGCGAAATTTGTTAATCAAGTGTATTTTTGGGTTTTCCGTTATAAGTTTCGGGTTATTTATGTTGAGCCTACCTTCGGTTTTAGAAACTTATGACACCAAAGCAATTCTATACGGCATCTATACTCTTGTATTTTTTGGTGGACTAGTGAGAGCGTTTTTAGGACCAACTATTTTTTCTCTTATCGCTTTGATCGTTCCCAAAAAAATATATCCAAATGCAGCAACTTGGAGCAGTACTACATGGCAAATGGCATCTGTACTTGGTCCGGCATTAGCTGGGTTTTCCATAAGCTTAATTGGCGTACATTGGTCTATGTGTGTCATTTTCGGGTTTTCATTACTTGCGTTGACGGCACTATTTAATATTTCTAAGAAGCCAATACTTAACCCTAAGATCGGAGAACCGGTTTTTCAAAGTTTAAAAGAAGGATTGAATTTTGTATTTAAGACTCGAGCGATATTAGGTGCCTTAACTTTAGATATGATCGCGGTCTTATTTGGTGGTGCAGTGGCATTATTGCCCATTTTTGCACAAGATATTTTACATGTAGGCTCAGAAGGTTTTGGTGTTTTAAGAGCTGCACCGGCAGTTGGTGCGGCAATAACTATGCTAGGGTCAACAAGGTTTCCGCTACATAAAAATGCAGGTAAGAAATTATTGATTGCAGTGTTTGGTTTTGGAGTATGTATGATTGTATTTGGTCTATCTACCTATTTCTGGCTTTCTGTTATAGCTCTGTTCTTAAGTGGGGCTGTAGATGGTGTTTCAATGATTATTAGACAAACTATATTACAATTAAAAACTCCAGACAATATGCGTGGTCGTGTAGCTTCGGTAAATTCTATGTTTGTAGGTTCGTCTAATGAGCTGGGTGCTTTTGAAAGTGGCGTAACCGCAAAACTAATGGGGACGGTAACAGCCGTTGTCTTTGGTGGTACCATGACGTTATTAACAGTTGGACTTACGGCAATTGTTTCTCCTGGTTTCCGTAAGTTAGATTTACAGAAAGATGTTGAAGAGCATGAAAGCTAACTACCTTAAAAATAGAACATAAAAAAAGCCCCTAATTTAGGGGTTTTTTTTATTGTAGGTGGTACTTAAGATTTGGGTCTTAAGTGGGGGAACTTGTAGGTAAATTGAAGATTTGGGAATCAACACTTAATCTAAACAATACTGTAAAGATATTACCAATGTGTAGTTTGTACTAACTTTTGTTGTCAACTGCTAAATTTAAGTTGTAGGAAAAGGATTACATGTGGTTTGATATTTTTTTAATGTTTATTTATTGACATTTATCAGGGTAAATTGGATGCAGGTGAGAATTGAAAATTGCAGGTTATTTTATAATATAATTCTAAAAGTATATTTTGTGGAGGTATCTATATCTTAGAGAAGATAAAAAATTAGATTCTGTATTTAAAAAGTTAAATACCGAAAAAGCCCCTAAAATAGGGGCTGTTCTTTAAAGTAGGTATTCTTAAGACATGGGTCATTAAGGGGGTGAACTTGTAGGTAATGTGAAGATTTGGGATCAACACTTAAACTTAATAACACTGTAAAGATATAATCAACTACTAATTTTAGAAAACTATTGTTGTGAACACCTCAATTCTTGTTGTAAGAAAAGGATTACAAATAAAAATGTGTAGTTCGTCGATGTTTTTGCTACTATTTAGTTGAATTTCTTCAAAGAAAGTTCGTTGCCGTCAAATTCGGCATAGGTGTAGTAATTGATCCAATCACCAAGATTGGTGTATTTTGAATTTTCTTTCAGTTTTATCTCCAACGGCAAATGTCTGTGTCCAAATATGAAATGGTCATAATGCTGTTGTTCTAATTTTCTATGTGCATATTGTACAAGCCATTCTTTATCATTACCTAAGAATTTAGCATCGTCGTCACCGCTGATCAACTTATTACTTACAGATAAATGTTTGGCCAACCGAACACCTATATCTGGGTGTAGCCATTTAAAGAACCATTTAGCCAGTGGATTCGTAAACACCTTCTTCATTCTTTTAAAACCCTTATCATCTGGTCCTAATCCGTCTCCATGACCTATAAAAAAGGAAGCTCCGTTAATGGAGTATTGTTGAGGTTTGTGGTATACTGGTATATTTAATTCTTCTTCAAAATAACCGTTCATCCATAAATCATGGTTGCCTACGAAATAGTGTATTTCTATACCGGCATCAGA
>TARA_R110002033_G_scaffold20278_1_pt1 | contig 31750 bp, 49 predicted proteins | sample TARA_R110002033 | Tara Oceans TARA_R110002033 (sample SAMEA4397051) | marine metagenome | biome: Polar Biome; feature: [SRF] surface water layer (ENVO:00010504); material: water (ENVO:00002006), including particulate matter (ENVO:01000060) such as... | depth 5 m
TGATATTATTTTATCAGATTGACACGGAATTTCTAACACTCTCATTTCATCTGATAAATCATCAAATTTAAAACGAGTTTTCATAAGTTTTAGACAATCTTCATGGATAAGAATCTCTTTTTCATCAAAAGAGTTTGCATTGTCTTTTAATTTATTATGAATATCTTGTAACTCTAAATCATTGAATTCATCAGTTGAGCTCTCATAATTAATCTCTTCAATCTCTTTTATATCTTCAGGCATCTTAAAATCACTGTAATAAAGTAACTCTTTAGTTACACCCCAATATCTAAGACCTAATTTATTATAAAACTTAATAGAGTTGTTCACACTATATAGTTTACATCTTTCAATCTTATTTGGCTTTACTGAAGAAAAAAGATATTTTAGCAACTTATAAGCATAACCATTTCTTCTATATTTAAATGGAGTTAGAATATTGTTTATGGTTAGATATTTGTTATTTTTAGAGATATTATAAAAAAGATATGTAACATGACGATTATTTACTTTTAAAGCAAGGGGTGGGAATTTTTCCCAACTATAATAGTTATCCCATAAATCAAGTGCATTTTTTAAAAACTTTAGATTCTCAAAGTGGCTTAATTTTTGTACTGATTCTAAATATTCATCTCTACTTAGAGTAACAACTTCCAAAACTAATGTTCTTTATGCTCATCTATTAAGTCCATAATTTTATCATAAACTTCACTTGCTTGTGTATCATTGATTTGATTAGTATTAATTGATTCAACGATATTTTGTAGCTCTACCATAAATGATTCCATCTCTTTTATAGCTTCTAAATCATCTTCCGTTGCCTCATTATTTTCTAAGAGTATTAATAAGTCTTCTAAATATTTTTCAACTTCTGGTAACATTGTTACTTCGACAACTTCTTTTAACTCATTTTTAATATTGGACATTTTTAACCTTTTAATTATTATTCTATTATTTTAAAATACAAAAGCAATATCTGCTATGGAAATATTATACATTAAAACCTTTGTATTATCAGAATCAATAACACTATATTTTATAGTTAAATCATTTGGATTTTCAATTTCTTGATGATTTTCCACAAATTTTTTGTATCTATTTTCATCTAAAATAGAATAAATAAAAAGTACCTTTTCTTTAAATTTTTCATTATTTATGTATAAAGAAAAAACTTCAGGTTGTTTTTCCATATCATATTTATTTACAAAATTAATATCATACATCTTTTCTACAAGCTCATCTTTTTTGTATTCTTTTGAATTATAAGTATAATAATCATCTGCTAGTATCTCTTCTAATTCATCTGATATTTCAAAATAATTAAATTTACTATAGTCTTTATTCTCTTCAATTAAATATCTTTTTTCAATCATAAATCTCCTTTTATGAGTATAACTTTATTTAAATAGCACTTTAAGAAGTATAAAATAGTTATTAATAACAAAACTTCCAATTAACTTAATATATATCAAATAAAAGCATAGTTATCCTTTTTAAAAGGAAATAAATATACTAATTAAATATATGAAGACCCATATATATTGACATTGTATAATAAAAAAGTTATAATGCGCGTCCATGAAAAATGGTTAGAGTGTGTTTATCGCACATTTAACGAGTTCTTTAAAGGAAAAAAATGGAAAAAATAAGATTAAAGCTTAAGGCTTACGATCACAGAGTTTTAGACAGAAGTGTTGCTTCAATTGTTGAAGCTGTTAAGAGAACTGGTGCTGAGTTGAGAGGTCCTATACCTTTACCAACTAAAATCAGAAGATATACAGTAATCAAAGGTCCTCACGTAAATAAAGATTCAAGAGAACAATTCGAAATCAGAGTTCATTCAAGAATGATTGATATCGTATCTGCAACTCCTGATACAGTAGATTCATTAATGAAACTTGACTTAGCTCCTGAAGTTGATGTTGAAGTTAGATCTATGGGTCAAGAATAAGAAAGGGTAACAAATGGAATTTATCGTAGAAAAAATTGGTATGAGTAGAACTGTTTCAGTTCCTGCTGTTCCTGTTACACTTTTAAAAGTTCTTGATACAAAAGTATGTGAAGTAACTGATGGTGTAGCAATTGTATCATATAGTAATGGTAAGAAATTTAACAAGACTATAGAAGGGCAACAAAAAAAATACAACTTATCTAAAGAGTTCAATAGATTTGCAACTATGGAAGTAGCAAATACTGAAGCTGGAGATTTAGATGTATCTGGATTAGCAGAAGCTAAAATTTTAAAAACTACTTTTAAAACTAAAGGTAGAGGTTTCTCTGGTGCAGTTAAAAGATGGAACTTTGCTGGTGGTAGAGCATCACATGGTCATAGAATGGGAAGAAGAACTGGTTCAATCGGTAATGCTGAGTGGCCAGGTAGAGTTCAACCAGGTAAAAAAATGCCAGGACAATACGGAAATACAAATGTAAGTGTTAAAAATGAAATTTTCTCTTTTGATGCAGAAACTGGTATTTTAGCTGTTAAAGGTTCAGTATCTGGACCAAATGGTGGATTAGGAAAAGTAAGGATTGCTAAATGAGTAATGCAGTAGTAGTAAAAACAAGTGAATTACCTGAAACATTTAAAGATGTTAATTCACATAACTTATACTTATATGTAAAATCATACCTAGCAGCTCAAAGAGCAAACACAGCTAGAGTAAAAAATAGAACTGAAGTTAGAGGTGGTGGTAAAAAACCTAAAGCTCAAAAAGGTTCTGGTGGTGCAAGATGGGGTTCTAAAAGATCACCATTATTTGTTGGAGGTGGACAAGTATTTGGACCATCTGCTAGAAATTACAACCAAAAAATTAACAAAAAGCAAAAAGTTTTAGCATTAAGATTTGCTATTAATACTCATGTTGAAAAAGAGTCTTTATTTGTAGTTGATTCTATTAAATTAGAATCAGGTAAAACTAAAGATGCGGTTGCAGTTATAAATGGTTTAAACCAAAGAGATACTTTAATCATTGTTGATACAATTGATGAAAAAACTTACTTGGCGTATAGAAACATTAAGAACTGTTATATGATTGAAAAACAAGAAGTAAATGCTTATATCGCAGCTGCTTATCACTCAATCTTAGTTGAGAAGTCAGTTCTTGAAGCATTAAAAGAGGCATAAGATGGCAGATATTACAGATATTAAAGCAATATTATACACAGAAAAAACTATCGAGTTACAAGAGAGTGGTGTAATTGTTGTTCAGACTAGTCCTAGAATGACTAAAAGCGGATTAAAAGATGTTTTTAAAGAATATTTTGGAGTTACACCTTCAAAAGTTAATTCATTAAAACAAAGTGGTAAAGTGAAAAGATTTAGAGGAAAAATCGGTAAAAGAGCTGATTTCAAAAAATTCTATGTAACATTACCTGAGGGCGCTGAAATAGCGAACCTTTCAGCATAAGGGGATAGTATGGCAATTAAAAAATTTAGACCAATAACTCCTGCTAGAAGATTTATGTCAGTTATGGATACTTCTGATATTACTTCAAAACCAACAGTTAGATCTTTACTTACAAGAGTAAAAGCTACAGCTGGTAGAAATAGTAACGGTAGAATCACTTCAAGACATAGAGAAGCAGGTGCTAAAAAACTTTACAGAATTATTGATTTCAAAAGAGATAAATTTGGTGTAGAGGGTACTGTTTCTACAATTGAGTACGACCCATATAGAAACTGTAGAATCTGTTTAATTACTTATTCAGATGGTGATAAAAGATATATTTTACAACCAAGTGGTTTAAAAGTTGGAGCTAAAGTTTCTGCTGCTGAATCTGGTTTAGATATTCTTCCTGGAAATTCAATGAGACTTGTTAATATTCCAGTTGGTACTATGGTTCATAATATTGAAATGAAACCAGGAAAAGGCGGTCAAATCGCTAGATCTGCTGGTGGATATGCTCAAATTATGGGTAGAGAAGATAAATATGTAATTATGAGACTTCCTTCAGGTGAAATGAGAAAAATTCTTGCTGTTTGTATGGCAACTATTGGTATCGTTGGTAATGAAGATTTCTCTAACATGGTTGTTGGTAAAGCTGGTAGAAGTAGACACCTTGGTATTAGACCTCAAACTAGAGGATCTGCAATGAATCCAATTGATCACCCACACGGTGGTGGTGAAGGTAAAACTAACTCAGGTAGACATCCAGTTACTCCATGGGGTATGCCAACTAAAGGTTATAAAACTAGAAAGAAAAAAGCTAGTGATAAATTAATCATTTCAAGAAAAAAGAAGTAAGGGTTTAAGATGTCAAGATCAGTAAAAAAAGGTCCATTTATAGACGCGCACTTAATGAAAAAAGTTATCAAAGCAGTTGAGACTAAAGATAGAAAACCAATTAAAACTTGGTCAAGAAGATCAACAGTTTTACCTGATATGATTGGCTTAACTTTTAATGTGCACAATGGAAGAAACTTCGTACCTGTAAATGTTACAGAGAACCACGTGGGTTATAAATTAGGTGAATTTGCACCAACTAGAACTTTTAAGGGTCACAAAGGCTCTGTTCAGAAGAAGGTAGGATAAGATGGGTAAAGCTATATTAAGATTTATTAGAGTTTCTCCAATTAAAGCAAGACTTATTGCTAGAGAAGTTCAAGGTATGAATGCAGAGTATGCTATTGCATCTTTAGAATTTACACCTAACAAAGCTGCTGGATTAATTTCAAAAGTTATTGCTTCTGCAGTTGCAAACTCTGGATTGGAAGCTGAAGATGCAATTATTACATCTGCAAGAGTTGATAAAGGTCCAGTATTAAAAAGATTTACTCCAAGAGCAAGAGGTTCTGCTTCTCCAAAGCATAAGCCAACGGCACATATTTTTATTGAAGTAGAAGCTGCACCTAAAGGAGATAAGTAATGGGTCAAAAAGTTAATCCAATTGGTTTAAGATTAGGTATCAATAGAAACTGGGAATCAAGATGGTTTCCTAAATTCTCTTCTATGCCTGCTAATGTTGCAGAAGATAGCAAAATCAGAAAATTCGTTAAAAAAGAGCTTTACTATGCAGGAATCGCTCAAACTTTAATCGAAAGAACAGCTAAAAAAGTAAGAGTAACAGTTGTTGCTGCAAGACCTGGTATCATTATTGGTAAAAAAGGTGCAGACGTTGAGAAATTAAAAAATTCTTTAACTAAATTAGTTGGTAAAGAAATTGCTGTAAACATTAAAGAAGAGAGAAAACCACAACTTTCTGGTCAATTAGCTGCTGAAAATGTTGCTCAACAATTAGAAAGAAGAGTTGCATTTAGAAGAGCTATGAAAAGAGTTATGCAAAATGCTATTAAAGGTGGAGCAAAAGGAATTAAAGTTTCTGTTTCTGGTAGACTTGGTGGAGCTGAAATGGCTAGAACTGAGTGGTACTTAGAAGGAAGAGTTCCTTTACATACTTTAAGAGCTAGAATCGATTATGGTTTTGCTGAAGCACATACTACATATGGTTGTGTTGGTGTAAAAGTTTGGATTTTCAAAGGTGAAGTACTTGCTAAAGGTATTCCAGTTGAAAAAGAAGAAGCTTCTAAACCAAAAAGAAGACCAACAAAGAAAAGAGGTAAATAATTATGTTAATGCCTAAAAGAACAAAATATAGAAAAGTAATGAAGGGTCGAAATAGAGGTAAATCTATGAGAGCCAATACATTAGCATATGGTAATATTGGAATTAAAGCTTTAGAGCATGGAAGAATTGATTCAAGACAAATCGAAGCTGCCAGAATTGCTATGACAAGAGCTATTAAAAGACAAGGTAAAGTATGGATTTGTGTATTCCCAGCTAAACCACTTACTGCTAAACCATTAGAAACAAGAATGGGTAAAGGTAAAGGTCCAGTTGACAAATGGGTAATGAACATTAAGCCAGGTAGAATTTGTTTCGAGATGGCTGGTGTAAGTGATGAAGTAGCTAGAGTTGCATTGACTTTAGCAGTTCACAAATTACCATTTAAATGTAAAATTGTAACAAAAGAGAGCGAAAATGACTTATTCTGATATTAAAGATAAAAGCCTAAACGAGCTAAACGAGTTATTAAAAGAGAAAAAGGTGCTTCTTTTTGAATTAAAAGCTAAGCTAAAAACTATGCAGTTGACTAATACATCTGAATTAAATGTTGCGAAAAAAGATATCGCAAAAATTCAAACAGCTATTACTGCAGTAAAAGCTAAGTAAGGATCTGTAGTATGAGTACGCATAAAAGAGAGATTCAAGGTGTAGTGGTAAAAGTTTCTGGAGATAAAACTGCTTCTGTTTTAGTAACAAGATCAGTATTACATCCTAAATACCACAAAACTGTAAAGAGATTTAAAAAATATTTAGTTCATGATGAAAAAAATGAATTAGCTGAAGGTGATACTGTAATTGCGGTTGAGTGTAGACCTTTATCTAAAACTAAATCTTTTAGATTAAAGACAATTGTTGCTACAGGAGTTAAATAATGATTCAAAGTTTTACTAGATTAAACGTAGCAGACAACACAGGTGCAAAAGAGATCATGTGTATCAAAGTTTTAGGTGGGTCTAAAAGAAGATATGCAACAGTTGGTGACGTTATCGTTGCTTCTGTTAAAAAAGCTATTCCTACTGGAAAAGTTAAAAAAGGTCAAGTTGTTAAAGCTGTTGTTGTTAGAACTCACAAAGAAGTTCAAAGAGAAAATGGTTCATTAATCAGATTTGATGATAATGCAGCAGTTATTCTTGATGCAAAAAAAGAACCAATTGGAACAAGAATTTTTGGACCAGTTGCTAGAGAAGTTAGATATTCAGGTTTCATGAAGATCGTTTCACTTGCACCGGAGGTATTATAATATGGCGGTTAAATTAAAAATTAAAAAAGGTGATACAGTTAAAATCATCGCAGGTGATGATAAAGGTAAAACTGGTGAAGTTTTAAGAGTTATCCCATCTAAATTACAAGTTATTGTAAAAGATTGTAAAGTTGCTAAAAAAACTGTAAAGCCTGATCAAGACAAAAACCCTAATGGTGGTTTTGTAAACAAAGAGATGCCAATGGATATCTCTAATGTAGCAAAAGTAGAAGGTGAGTAAGATGGCGAACAGATTATACGAAAGATATAACGCAGAGATTAAACCAGCTTTACAAAATGAGTTTCCTAAAAACAAAATGTTAACTGCTAAGTTAGAAAAAGTAGTTATCTCTGTTGGTGCTGGTGAAGCAATGAAAGATACTAAATTGATGCAAAATATTCAAGATACTATCTCTTTAATTGCAGGACAACATGCTATCCAAATCATTGCTAAAAAATCAGTTGCTGGTTTTAAAGTAAGAGAAGGAATGCCAGTAGGTGTAAAAGTTACACTTAGAGGTGAAAACATGTATGCATTCGTTGACAAATTATGTTCTATTGCATTACCTAGAGTAAAAGATTTCCAAGGTTTAGATAGAAATGGTTTTGACGGAAGAGGAAATTTTAACTTTGGTCTTAATGAGCAATTAATGTTTCCAGAAGTTGTTTACGATAACATTATTAAAACACATGGTATGAATATTTCTATTACTACATCTACAACTTCTGATAAAGAAGCTTATAGATTATTAGAGCTAGTAGGAATTCCATTTACAAAAGGTAGAGAATAATGGCTAAGAAATCTATGATTATGAAACAACAACGAACTCCTAAGTTCGCTGTTAGAGCATATACAAGATGTTCAGTATGTGGAAGACCACATTCAGTTTACAAAGACTTTGGTCTTTGTAGAATTTGTTTAAGAAAAATGGCTAACGAAGGTTTATTACCTGGTGTTAGAAAAGCTAGTTGGTAAGGAAATAAAGCTATGATGAATGATATAATCGCAGATGCTTTAACTAGAATTAGAAATGCAGCATTGAGAAAACTTGAAGTTACTACTTTGTTACATTCTAATACGGTTGTAGGTATCTTAACAGTATTAGAGGCAAAGGGTTACATTGACTCTTTTAAAGTTGTTGATGGAACTAATAATAAAAAAACTATTCAAGTTACATTAAAATATGATGAAAAAGAAACTTCTGCAATCAATGAGATTAAAAGAGTTTCTAAATCAGGAAGAAGAGTTTATAAAGCTTCTTCTGAATTGAAAAATTTCAAAAACGGATATGGTACAATCATTGTTTCTACAAACAAGGGTGTTATCGCTAACGATGAAGCTTATGCTGCAAATGTTGGTGGTGAAGTACTATGTACTGTTTGGTAGGGAGTTAGAAAATGTCAAGAATTGGAAAACAACCTATTGCTATACCATCTGGTGTTGAAGTTACAGTTGATGGTACAGTTATAAATGTAAAAAAAGGTAACAAGACTTCTTCAGTAGAGACTCACGGTAGAGTTTCTGTAGAAATTGCAAATAACACTGTAGTTTTAGCAAGAGTTGGTGAAACAAAAGAATCATCAGCTTTCTGGGGAACATATAGAGCTTTATTAAACAATGCTATTGTTGGTTTAAGTGAAGGTTTCAAAAAATCTTTAGAAATCAACGGTGTTGGTTATAGAGCTGCTGTAAAAGGTAGTGTTTTAGAACTACAATTAGGTTATTCTCACCCAATTAACTATGAAATCGCTGATGGATTAGAAATTACTGTTGAGAAAAATGTGATTAATGTTATTGGTGCTGACAAACAACAAGTTGGTCAAGCTGCTGCAATTATTAGAGGCTTTAGAAAACCAGAACCTTACAAAGGTAAAGGTGTTAAATATACTGATGAGAAAATCATCAGAAAAGCCGGAAAAACTGCTAAGAAGTAAGGTGTAAAGAATGAGTAGAGCAAAAGATATAGCTAAAAAAAATTCTTTAAGAATTAAAAGAAAAAGAAGAGTAAGAGGATCAATTTCTGGTACTGCTTCTAAGCCAAGAGTTTCAATTTTTAAATCAAACAAACATTTAAGTGCGCAAGCAATTAATGATGTTGAAGGTGTTACACTGGCTTCGGTTAGTTCAAAAGCATTGGATTTAACAGTTAATAAAGATAATGCAGTTAAAGTTGCAGCACAATTTGCTGAAAATTTAAAAGCTGCTGGGATTGATACAGTTGTATTTGATAGAAATGGTTACCTATATCACGGTGTTATTGCTGCATTTGCACAATCACTAAGAGATAATGGTATCAAATTATAAGGGTTAATGATGGCAGCAGTAAATAGAGAAGATTTTCAAGAAGCAATCGTTAAAATCGGAAGAGTAACAAAAGTTGTAAAGGGTGGAAGAAGATTCAGATTTACAGCTTTAGTTGTTGTTGGAGATAAAAACGGTACTGTAGGTTTTGGTATGGGTAAAGCTAAAGAAGTTCCAGATGCTATTAAAAAAGCTTTAGATGATGCATTTAAATCTTTAGTAAAAGTGTCTATTCATGGAACTACAATTGCACATGATATTGAGCATAAATATAATGCTTCTAAAATATTATTAAAACCAGCATCTGAAGGTACAGGGCTTATCGCAGGTGGTGCGGCAAGACCTGTTCTTGAGCTTTCTGGGGTTAAAGATATTATCGCAAAATCTTTAGGTTCAAATAATCCTAACAACTTAGTGCAAGCTACAGTTGAAGCTTTAGCTAGAATAAAAGGATAATAAATGACATTAGAAACTTTAAGACCAGCAGATGGTAGTACAAAGAATGTTAAAAGAGTTGGAAGAGGACAAGGTAGTGGTACAGGTAAAACTGCCGGTAAAGGTAACAAAGGTCAAAAAGCTAGATCTGGTTACAAAATAAAAAGAGGTTTTGAAGGTGGGCAAATGCCAATCCAAAAAAGACTTCCTAAAATCGGTTTTGTATCAAGAGTAACTAAACCTTATTCAATTAATGTTGATAAAGTTAAGCAAGTTGCTGAGTTAAGTGAAATTACATTAGAAACAATTAGATCTGTGTATAAATTATCAAAATCAGTAACAAAAGTTAAATTAGTTGGATCTTGTGCAAAAGATTTAACTTCTAAGATCAAAGATGAAAACGTTACTACAACTGGTAAATAACCATGAGTAAAGATCTAATAAATAAGATTCTTATTACATTAGGTTTTATATTTCTATACAGAGTATTGGCATACGTGCCAGTACCTGGTGTAAATATTGACGTAGTAAAAGAATTTTTCGACTCAAATGCAAACAATGCATTAGGTCTTGTTAATATGTTTAGTGGAAATGCAATCTCAAGATTGTCTATTATTTCACTAGGTATTATGCCTTACATTACAGCTTCAATCATTATGGAGCTTCTAGCCGCAACTTTCCCTGCACTTGGTAAAATGAAAAAAGAACGTGATGGTATGCAAAAATATATGCAAATTATCAGATATGCAACTATTGTAATTACTTTAATTCAAGCAGTTGGTGTATCAATGGGTCTTAATTCTTTAACTGGAAAAGCAGGTCAAAGTGCAATTACAATAGATATGGATACATTTGTTGCAGTTTCTGCAATCTCAATGTTAACTGGTACTATGCTTTTAATGTGGATTGGTGAACAAATCACACAAAAAGGTATAGGTAATGGTATTTCATTAATTATCTTTGCTGGTATTGTTTCTGCAATTCCTCATGCAATTGGTGGTACTGTTGAATTAGTTAATAATGGACAAATGAATTTCTTAACTGTTATTGCAATTTTAGTAATAATTCTTGCAACAGTTGGAGCAATTATTTATGTAGAACTAGGAGAAAGAAGAGTTCCTGTTTCTTATTCTAGAAAAGTTATGATGCAAAGTCAAAATAAAAGAGTAATGAATTATATTCCTATTAAAGTAAATTTAAGTGGTGTAATTCCTGCAATTTTTGCCTCTGCAATTTTAATGTTCCCAGCTACAATTTTACATGGTAGTCAAAATAAGATTTTATTAGGTATTGCTGACTTTTTAAGTCCAACTAGCTATACATTTAATGTTTTGATGTTTTTACTTGTAGTTTTCTTTGCATATTTTTATGCATCAATTACTTTTAATGCAAAAGATATATCTGAAAACTTAAAAAAACAAGGTGGTTTTATTCCAGGTATTAGACCAGGAGAAGGAACAGCTGAGTTTTTAAATGAAACAGCAGGTAGATTAACACTATGGGGAGCTTTATACTTAGGAGCAATTTCTACAGTGCCATGGCTTTTAGTTAAGTCTATGGGAGTTCCATTTTACTTTGGTGGGGTTGCAGTACTTATTGTTGTTCAAGTTGCTATTGATACTATGAGAAAAATTGAAGCTCAACAGTATATGAACAAATATGACACTTTAAGTGCGGTTGGTTTATAAAAATCATGGCAATTGCACTAAGAAAACAAAATGAGATAGAAAAGCTTCGAACTGCTTCGCATGCAGTTGGACAGACTTTGAATTATCTAAGAGAAAACGTTAAGCCAGGCATGACTTTATTAGAAGTTGATGCTCTGGGTGACGATTTCATAGCCAGTTTAGGTGCTAGACCTTCATTTAAAGGCCTTTATGGTTTCCCTAATGCAGTATGTACTTCTCTAAATGAAGTTGTTATTCATGGTATTCCATCGAATACTGTTCTACAAGAGGGTGATATTTTAGGTTTAGACATAGGTACTGAAATTGATGGTTGGTATGGTGATGCTGCCATTACTATGCCTATTGGAAAAATATCAAAAGAAGATGAGGAATTAATTGCTTGTTCGAAAGATGCATTATATTATGCTATTGATATTATAAAAGAAGGTATGAGATTTAAAGAGTTATCTTTTGCAATAGAAGAATTTATTGTTAAAAGAGGATATCAACCGTTAATTAGATTCTGTGGACATGGTATTGGGAAAAAGCCCCATACTGAACCTGAAATTCCAAATTATGTAGAAACACCAAATATTAAATCCGGTCCAAAAATAAAAAATGGAATGGTATTTTGTTTGGAGCCAATGGTTTGTCAAAAAGATAGAGAACCTGTTATTTTAGACAATGGTTGGGATGTTGTATCAAAAGATGGATTAAGAACTAGTCATTATGAACATACAGTTGCTGTTATCAATGGAAAAGCAGTAATTTTAAGCGAGGCATAGAAGGAAAAAATGTGGCAAAAGATGATGTAATTGTAATTGATGGTAAAGTAATTGAAGCTTTACCAAATGCAATGTTTAGAGTTGAATTGGATAATAATGGGCATGTAGTTTTATGTCATATATCTGGAAAAATGAGAATGCACTACATAAAAATTTTACCTAATGATAAAGTTAAAGTAGAAATAACCCCTTATTCACTTGATAAGGGTAGAATTACTCACCGATATAAATAAAAAAAAAGAAAGTATTATATTAATACTTTCTTTTTTTTAGCTTATTTTAAAATCTTACTGATATAATCAACATATATACTTATTTATTATTGGAAAAGAATGAAAAAAAACATTAATAATATTGATGATTTGAAAAAAAATAAAAAAGAAGATCAAAAGCTTAATGTAATTTCTAATGATTTACTAAATTTTACAAAATCTGAACTTCAAAATATTGAAATACTTAAATTTATTACTTATTTACCAGAATTATTAAAACCTTCAATTGAACAATCAATCTATCATAAAATAGAAGAAGTAGTTTTTGAGTTAATGAAAAGCCCTGAAAAACTTGATGATGAATCAATGATTAATAAATTGGTAAATATTACTAATGAAAGAGTAGCTTTAGATAGAGCTGTTTTTAAATCAAAATCTGAAGATATTAAAAAATTTATAGCATTACTAATGAAAGAGTATGAAAATAGCTTACTTCTTAGTGATAACTCTTCATCAAAATTAGAAATTTTTAAAAATGACTTAGAAGAGTTAGATATATCAGAACACTCAAATAGAGAGTTAAGAATATTGCATGCAAAACTTGCTGATTTAATATACAGTATTGAAACTAATTTAGATGATTCGAAAGTTCAATTAATAAAGGGCAAAGAAACATGTTCTAGGTTAGAAAAAAATATTGTTAAATTACAAGATGACTTAGAAAAACTAAAAATAGAAAAAGATATTGATTTCTTGACAGGGGCACTTAACAGAAGAGGATACACTTCTGTAATTCTAAAAGTTGAGAATCGATTTGTTACTTTTAATTCTAATTATGCAATTATATTTATTGATATTGATGATTTTAAAGAAATAAATGATCAACATGGCCATGAATGTGGAGATGTTATATTAAAAAGTTTCTCTACTATACTTAAAAAACTTATGAGAGAAGAGGATATTTTGTGTAGATATGGTGGTGAAGAATTTGTCACTTTAGTAAGTTATACAGAAGAGGAAGAAGTATATAAATACATTAAAAGAGTAAAAGAAATTATTGATAGTCATAAATTTATTTACAACAAAGATCTTAGTGTAAAAGTTAGCTTTTCTGCTGGAGTCTCTTATCGAACAAAATATAATTCATACGAAGATGCGATGAAATATGCTGATATTTTATTGTATAAAGCAAAACATGAAGGAAAAAGTAGAATAATTTTTGATAATTCTAAAGTTCTCGTTTAATACCCATATCTATGAAGCCTTAGTCATTTATTTGCGCAATTTAAAAGTATAAAAATAACTAAAACTCCATAGATATAAGTACTAAATTTTTTCACTCACCCTTTCTTTTGTTAAACTAATCTCTTTTTCTAATATCTCTTTTTGTTGAATTAACGAATTTAAATTATTTTTTAACATCTCTTTATCTTTATACGAATCAATAATAAATTCAAAAAGTTTTGGTCTATTTTTTTTCCAATTATGTAATGTTGTTTTATTTATTTCTAAATCATTTTCTAATTTTCTTAAACTTGGAGCAGTCATAATCAATCCTATAATATATCTTACTTTGAATATTGTACAAATATTTGGAACAAAAGTCAATAATAATACTAAAATTGTTCCAATAATTTGAACAAATTATAAAAAAAGGGATAATTTTGTACAATCTTGCATGACAAAAAATTTACAAAACAAATTACTTTATCAATTAAACTTTTTAAAATCCATAGGATATGAATATGGACAAAACTTAAATTTCAAAAATAGTAATACTGAACAAGTAAGACTACCTGATGATATAAAACAATTAGAACAATTAGTAAAAAATTGTCATTTGTGTCAATTATCAAAGTATAGAGAAAATGTTCTTTTTGGAAGTGGAAATATTAACGCTAGTATCATGTTTTTAAAAGAATCACCTACTATTAGTGAAGATGAAGTTGATACTTTTTATGTGGGAAAATCTGGTGAGTTATTAAAAAATATGATTGAAAAAGTTTTAAAAGTACCTTATGAAACTGTTTATATTACAAACATAGTAAAATGCATCTCTCCTAATAGTGAAATAAAAACTGAACATGTTAATAATTGTAAAGCATACTTAGATAAACAAATAGAGCTAATAAAACCAAAGTTATTAGTTATATTAGGTGAGAGTGTATATCGATATTTTACAAATGATAATACAACTTTTAGTGAAATTAGAGGTAAAGTTATACCTAATAATGATTTAGATATTATATGCACTTATGAACCAAGTTATCTTTTACGAAACCCTTCCTCTAAAGGTGAGGCTTATGAAGATTTATTAAAAATAAAAGCAATCATGGAGCAAATGTGAAACATTTTTATCTTTTTGTCGCAATACTTTTTTTATTTACTGCTTGTGCTAATAAAGAAATGAAAATACCCAATCAAAATAATTCAAAAATTAATAATACTAATACAAATACGAATATTTATACTCCAAGTTCAATTTTTACTCAAAACAAAAATGAAGAACTAGAAGATGAAGATTTTAGGATTGCAATCATATTCCCTTCTAAAGTAGTTGGGAAATATGGTAATTCAACTATTAATAGTGTAATTGGGTATTTGTTGTTCCAAAATAAAAAATTTGAGATAGAATCATTTGATAGTGAAGATGAAAGCTTTGAAAATATATCTAATGCAATGGATGAAATAAAAAACAAAGGATATAAAAAAATCATTGCTTTATTTACAAGTGATGCTTTAAGTAAAATCAGAAATATTTCAGCATTTACAGATATGCAAGTATACTTTCCTTTGATAAGTAGAAACGATGCTTATTTTATCACTTCACCTAATTATATTTATGGAGCTATTTCTTACGAAAATCAAATGAAAAAACTTTTGGAGTTATCAACTGGTGATAATGCACAATTTTATGAAGACTCAAGCATAGGAAATATGTTAAAAGGTATTTATGAAAGATTAGTTCCAAATATTGTTGTAAATCAAAAAGTAATGCAAAGTAATAATAACTTTAAAAGTATGGTTACAAATGAAAGTCTAAAACATACTAATTTGATGATAAATACTACATTGGTAAAATCTTCTATTATTCTTTCTCAGCTTTATGCTTATGAGACTGAAAATGGTGTAATTATGACTACTCAACTTAATTTTGATCCTTTGATCTTATCTTTAACACAATATGAAGATAGGTTAAATTTAATTTTGGCAAGTTCTATTGAAGATACAGATCCAAAATTAACGGAATTATTATATTTACTTGATACGGATATTAAGTATAATTGGGTAAATTACTCTACATTAGTAGGGGTCAATTATCTATTTTCTAAAAATAAAAATGCTTTAATAAAAAATCAAATTCTAAATCAAGAAGTACTTTATAATACACATTTATACTATTCTACAAAGAGTAGCTTCAAAAAACTAGAACTTAAATAACACTTTAAAAAAACTCTCAACAACTTTTAGATATAATCGCGTATATTTTATAAAGGGCAATTGCCCTGTTTTGGAGCACGAATTGAGAACGCATTATTGTACAGAAGTTACAGAATCACTTATTGGTCAAGAAGTTACTGTTGCAGGTTGGGTAAATAGTAGAAGAGATCATGGTGGTATTATTTTTATTGATTTAAGAGATAAGGGTGGTTTAGTACAACTTGTTGCTGATCCTGCTGATTGTAAAGATGCTTTAGAGACTGCTGAAAAAGTTAGAGACGAATTTGTTCTAATTGCAACTGGAAAAGTAAGAGCTAGAGGTGAAGGATTAGAAAATCCAAACTTAGTAACTGGAAAAATTGAAATTGTTTTATCTAATCTGATTATTGAAAATAGATCAAAACCTATGCCATTTGATTTAGGTGATGAAAAAGTAAATGAAGAGATTAGATTAAGAAATAGATTTTTAGAATTAAGAACAAAAAGATCTTATGATATTTTTAAACTTAGAAGTACAGCAAATATAGCTATTAGAAACTGTTTAAATGAAATGGAATTTTTAGATGTAGAAACTCCAATTTTAACTAAATCTACACCTGAAGGTGCTAGAGATTATTTAGTTCCATCAAGAGTTCATCCAGGTGAATTTTATGCTTTACCACAATCTCCTCAAATATTTAAACAACTTCTTATGGTAAGTGGTTTTGATAAATATTTTCAAATAGCAAAATGCTTTAGAGATGAAGATTTAAGAGCTGATAGACAACCAGAATTTACTCAAATAGATGTTGAAATGAGTTTTTGTACTCAAGAAGATGTTATAAAAGTTGCTGAAAAATTAATTCATGATACTTTTACTGCTTGTGGAAAAGATGTTCCATCAACTTTCCCAAGAATGACTTATAATGAAGCAATGGAACAATATGGAAGTGACAAGCCTGATTTAAGATTTGATATGCCACTTGTAGATGTTATTGATATTTTTGCAAGAAGTTCAAATGAAATTTTTGCTGGTATTGCAAAAGATAAAGCTCATAATAGAATTAAAGCAATTAAATGTCCAAATGGGGATAATATTTTCTCAAAAAGACAAATGAAAGCTTTTGAAGATTATGTAAGAAAATTTGGAGCTCAAGGTTTAGGGTATTTTCAAATGAAAGAAGATGGTTTAAAAGGACCATTAACAAAATTCTTTACAGAAGTTGATTTAGAAGAGATTGTAAAAGTAACAGAGCTTGAAGTAGGGGATGTTGTATTCTTTGGAGCTGGTCATAAAAAGATAGTTTGGGACTATATGGGAAGATTTAGACTTCATTTAGCTGAGCAAATGGAAATTGTCCCAGCAGATACTTTTAAATTTTTATGGGTAGTTGATTTTCCTATGTTTGAAGTAGAAGATGGTAGAGTAAAAGCTTTACATCATCCATTTACTATGCCAAAAGATTTAAATAAAGATAATCTTGAAGAAATAGAATCTATTGCTTATGATATTGTATTAAATGGAACAGAACTTGGTGGTGGAAGTATAAGAATTCATAAAGAAAATATTCAAAAAGAAGTATTCTCTTTAATGGGAATTTCAGATGAAGAAGCAAGAGAAAAATTTGGTTTCTTACTAGATGCCCTTCAATTTGGTGCGCCTCCACATGGTGGATTTGCTTTAGGACTTGATAGAATGATTATGCTTTTAGCTGGTACTGATTCTATCAGAGATGTTATTGCTTTCCCTAAAACTCAAAGAGCACAATGTCTTATGACTAATGCTCCAAGTCCTGTTGATGAAGAACAACTAAAAGAACTAAGTCTTAGAATTAGAAAACAAGCTAATATCTAGGATATTAGTTTTATATAAAAAGGAAGTTTTAACTTCTTTTTTATAAACTATCATAATGAAAAAATTAATATTACTCCTTATTCTTTTATCTACTTTTATTTATGCAAGAGTTAGTTATACAGTAACTATTGAACCTCAAAAATTCTTTTTAGAGAGAATAGGTCAAAGCAAAGTAAAAGTTAGAACTTTATATGAAGGTGTAGACTACACTCAAAAATTAGATCATGTATATTTTAGGAAATTTGCTTTTTCAGAAGCTTATTTGACAATAGGACTTCCAGTAGAGCAAGAGTATGCAAAAGAACTACTTGGATTTAATAGTGATTTAAAAGTTATTGATACAAGTAAAGATGTTGAAAAACTTTATGATAATGGAAAAATTAATCCTTATTTTTGGTTAGACCCTTTAAGAGTTAGAAAAGTTACAAAAGTTATGCTTGATATACTTATAAAAAATGATCCAAGTAATAAAGAATTTTTTCAGTTAAATTATCAAACTTTGATGGTGGAGTTAGATAAAATATTTTTACGATTAAAAGATACTTTATTTTATTCTACAAATGCGGTAATGGTTTTTAATGATAAATTAGAATACTTTTTAAATAGATTTGATGTTAGATATTATCGTGCAGAAAATGAAATATTAAGTGGTCCTAAATTTACAGAAATTTATAGACTAAGTAAAGAAAAAAATATAAAATATCTAATAGTTGATAAAAGCATTAATTATAATGTCTATAATACTTGGTCAAATGCAAACAATATGGAAGTTATTCATACTGATATTTACTCTTTTAATTGGTTCGCTGATTTATTTGTTCTTTCAGACAAAATAGCCTCTAAAAAAGAGGAATAAAATGTTTTTACCTACTACAAAAGAAGAGATGGAAAAACTTGGTTGGGAACAACTTGATGTTATTTTAATCTCAGGCGATGCATATGTTGATTCACCATTTATTGGTGTTGCAGTCGTTGGAAGAATACTTGAAGACTTAGGTTTTAAAGTAGGAATCATAGGACAACCAAATTTAGAAAATGGTGATATTACAAGACTTGGTGAACCAAAGCTTTATTGGGGTGTTAGTGGTGGAAGTATTGATTCTATGGTTTCAAACTATACTGCAACTAAAAAGTTTAGAAATAGTGATGATTATACTCCTGGTGGGAAAAATAATAAAAGACCAGATAGAGCCACTTTAGTTTATACAAATCTAATCAGACGACACTATAAAAATACAGTTCCAATAGTACTTGGTGGTATTGAAGCTAGTCTTCGAAGAGTTACACATTATGATTATTGGACAAACAAATTAAAAAAGCCAATTTTATTTGATGCAAAAGCTGATTATATGATTTATGGTATGGGTGAAATAGCAATAAGAGAGTTTACTCAAGCCTTAGCTAATAATGAAGATCCACGAAGAGTTAGAGGAGTTTGTTATATTTCAAAAGAGCCAAGAGAAGAGTATATTCAACTACCTAGTCATGATGATTGTTTAAAAGACAAAAATAAATATATTGATTTATTTGACGATTTTTATCAAAATAATGACCCTATAAATGCAAATGGACTATGTCAAAAAGTTGATACAAGGTTTTTAATTCAAAATCCACCATGTGATTATCTGGATGAGAAAGAGATGGATTATATCGCTGATTTTAAATACACAAGAGATTTACATCCCTATCATCAGCCAGAAGGAAAAGTAAAATGTTTAGAAACAGTAAAATTTTCTATTCAAACACATCATGGATGTTGGGGAGAGTGTAACTTTTGTGCTATTGGAGTTCATCAAGGCCGAACAATAAGAACACGAAGTGAAGCAAATATTTTAAAAGAAGCAAAAGAGTTTACTAGATACAAAGACTTCAAAGGTGTTATCTCTGATGTTGGAGGCCCAACGGCTAATATGTATGGTTATGAGTGTGGTAAGAAGCTTAAAAAAGGTACTTGTGATGATATAAGATGTGTAGATTTTGATAGACTTTGTAAAGTTATGAAAGTAGACCATTCACGGCACCTAAAACTTTTACAAAATATTAGAAAAGTACCAGGGATAAAAAAAGCTTTTGTAGCCTCAGGTCTTAGATATGATTTTATTAGTGCTGATAAAAAACATGGATATGAGTATTTAAAAGAGTTAGTAAATCATCATATATCAGGACAAATGAAAGTTGCACCTGAACATACTTCTGATAGAGTATTAAAACTTATGGGAAAACCAGGCAAACAGCCATTGATTGAGTTTAAAAAGATGTATGATAGACTAAATAAAGAAGCTGGAAAACAACAGTTTTTAACATATTATTTAATTGCAGCACATCCTGGCTGTGAAGAAAAAGATATGCATGAATTAAAACATTTTACAAAACATGAATTAAAAATGAATCCAGAACAAGCACAAGTTTTTACTCCTACTCCGGGAACTTATTCAAGTGTGATGTATTATACAGAATTAGATCCAGTAACTAGAGAGAAAATTTTTGTGGAAAAAGATACAAAAAGAAAAGAGAAACAAAAAGATATAGTAATAGATAAAAGTTATTACCAAAGAAGAAAATCTGGTGGGGCTAGTTTTCAAAGTTAAAAAAAAGGGGCAAAACTTACAAGTTTTGCCCCTTTTTTATTTTTATAAAAGTGATTTTCTAAAGTGCAGCGATCATATCTTTAGTTACATCTGATACATCTTTTGTACCATCAAGTTCAACAAATACACCCATATCAGTATAAAAATCAATAAGTGGTGCTGTTTGTGCATGATAAGCTTCTAATCTACTTTTAACAGTTTCTGCATTGTCATCTTTTCTAATGATAAGCTTTCCACCACAGTAGTCACATACATTTTCTTCTTTTGAAGGATTAAATTCTACATGAAATGAAGCTCCACATTTAGAACAAACTCTTCTTCCCGTAATTCTTCCAACAATTAGTTCATCTGGAACATTTAATGAAATTACTTTATCAAGTAATATTTCCATATCTGCCATTAGTTTATCTAAAGCTTCTGCTTGAGCTAGTGTTCTTGGAAAACCATCAAGGATAAAACCTTTTTTACAGTCATCTTCAGCCAATCTATCTTTTATAATACCAATAATTGTTGAATCTGGAACTAGCTTCCCTTCATCCATGAATTTTTTTGCTTCCATTCCCATATCTGTATTATCCGCAATAGCTGCTCTTAAAATATCTCCTGTAGAGATTTGAGGAATACCATACTTTTCAATTAAAAATTTTGCTTGTGTTCCCTTACCAGCTCCTGGTGCACCAAATAACATTAAATTCATAGTTTACTTTCCTTAGTTTTTAGGTATTGTATAGAAAAAGCTTTTAATAACAAATAAAAAATTTAATTCATTTTAGATACAATCATGTCACTTAAATTCAATTAAGGGCATAAATGAAAAAACTATTTTTAATTATTGGAGCACCTGGAAGTGGCAAAACTACAGATGCTCAATTAATAGCTGCTAAACATGATAATGTCACTCATTATTCAACTGGAGATATGTTTAGAGCAGAAGTTGCAAGTGGAAGTGAAAGAGGGAAAATAATTGATACTTATATTAGTGTTGGAAATATAGTACCAATTGATATAGCTATTGAGACAATTTTAGGGGCGATTAAAAAAGCTTTGACAGATGTGGTAATTATTGATGGTTATCCAAGAAGCTTTGAACAAATGTCAGAACTTGACAAATATTTAGAAAATGAAGCTGAAGTTGAATTAGTAAATGTTATAGAAGTAGTGGTATCTCAAGAGGTTGCTTGCAATAGAGTTCTTGGACGAGCAAGGGGATCTGATGACAATGTTGAAGTATTTAATAATAGAATGAAGATTTATACTGAACCTTTAGATGAGATTCAAGAGTTTTATAAAAGAAAAAGCCTTTTGAAAAGAATTGATGGTGAAAGAACTATTGATGAGATTGTTGATGAAATCGATAACTTTATTCAAGCAAAAATTTAATGAAAAAAGAATTTAACTTCTACAGTGTTATTATTGGAACTGAGTTATTAAATGGGCGTCGAAAGGATGCTCATTTTTCTTTTTTAAATGAACAACTTCTCAAACGAGGTTGGATACATAAAGCCTCTTTTGTAATTGAAGATGATATAAATCTGATGAAAGATATTTTCAAACTTATTAAGGCTGATAAAAACTCTGTTATGTTTTGTTTTGGTGGTATAGGAGCTACGCCTGATGATTATACAAGACAAATAGCTGCTGAAGTTTTCACAGATGGACAAATGGAATACCATGAAAAAGCAAAAAACTTAATTATAAAACAATTTGGTGATGAAGCATATCCCCATAGAATTGAGATGTCAAATTTACCTATTAATGCAAAGTTACTAAAAAATGTAGTAAATAATGTAGCTGGTTTTTATTTGGAAAATAGATTTTTCTTTACTCCTGGATTTCCATCTATGAGTCAAAGTATGGTTATAGAAGCACTTGAAGCCCATTACAAAATAAATAAAGTAACAAAGTTTAGGTTAACACTTAGTGTTTTTTGTGGAGAAAATAACTTAATTGATATTATGAAAAAAGTTTCAAGCGAAGTTGAGTTATCATCATTGCCTAAAATTATTGGTGATAAAAGAGTAGTTGTTTTATCTTTAATGTCAAAAGATGAAAAATTAGTAAAAGAGAACTTTTCTATGTTTACTAAATACTTAAATGAAAAAGAGATAGATTACGAACTAAAAGATTTTGATTAAGGCTGATTATAAAATTTAAATTTGAAGCCTTTATCTTCTTTGTACTTAGCTAGGTTAAAATCTTCCCAAACTTTTTTACAAAGACTATATCCTTTATTATATCCAGGTTTTGCAAAGGCATGGGCTCTTCCCATATTTTGCCATACACCTTTCCCTGATGCATACATAAATGCCAAGTTACATTGGGCTTGAATATATCCTTGTTTAGATGAAGCTTCATACCACTTAACAGCTTCTTTATAATCTTTATCTATAACTATTCCTGTTGTTAAAAACATACCTACTTTATTTTGTGCTGGTGCATAACCTTTTCTAGCAAGTTCTAGAAAATAAGAAAAGGCTTTTTTAGGATCATAAAAATTTGTTTGGTTGCTTAGATAAAAAAGTCCTAGATTGTATGTTCCTTTAATACTTCCTAAGTAAGAAGCTGCTCCAAAATACTCTAAAGCTTTTTTGTAATCTTTAAAAACATATTTTCCTTCAAAATATATTTTCCCTAATTCAAAAAAAGCATCGGGGTCATCTTTTAAAGCTGATTCTTCATAGTTATTTATTAGTTCAAGACTCTTTAATTCTTCACTTGTTGAAAGATTATCTTGTGACATTAAATTCAATACACAAAAAAGTGATAATAGGTATTTTTTCATATTACTTCCCTTTTTAATTCTGTACTTAGTGTTGTTACTATTTCATAAGTAATTGTATTATGGATTTTTGCTAAATCTTTAGCATCATCAAACATACAAACTTCATCATCTTGCGAATCTAGTGATAAGTTATCCATTGATATTCTTCCAAGAACTTTAAATCCTTTTGGAGTTTTGTAAGATTGATTTTCATTTATTCTTAAAAATCCATCTCCATATCCAATATCATATGTTGAGACTATTATGTCTTTATCTGTTTTGTATGTTCCTCCATATCCAACAGATTGATTTTTTTTCAATATTCTTGTTGCAATTTTTTGCGCCCAAAGTGATAAAACAGGTTTTAAATCTATTTTATCAAAGCCAGGTGGATTTCCAATATATCCATAACAAGCTATACCAACTCTTGCAAAATCATCACTAAAATTAGTTGTTCTAAATAGGGCAGCTGAATTACAAGAATGGAACAAAGGTAAGGGCAAAAAAAGTTGTTCACATATTCTTTTCACTTCTTCTTTTACAAGCCCGAAATTACGCTTTTGCCAAAAGAATTCACTATTTAGTTCATCTGCACCTCTGTGGTGTGTCATGATACCAGTTAAGTTTAAGTTTTGTCTACAAATCCCATCAATAGCCTCTTTAAGCTGGTTTTTAGATATACCATTTCTATGCATTCCTGTATCAACTTTAAGGTGAACATTCGTATTTTTAGGAAGTTTGTTAATTTGTTCAATACTATTAATTACTATGTGAAAAGAGTGTGAATAAGTGTGAAAAACATTCTCAGATAAAATTATAATATCTTCAAAAAATTCTTCAATTTTTAATGCTTCTTTAAGGTTTTTTACGACAGCTTTTTTTATTCCAAATTCTTTTGCAATTTTTGAGATTTCTATAATTCCATGTCCATATGCATTGTCTTTTAATACAACTGCAACTTTTTCTTTTGAGCCAGCTTGCTTAGAAATAATATCTAAGTTATGAAGATAATTTTTTTTGTTTATAATAATTCTAGACAATAACTTAACCTTGTTATTTTAGTTTTGATTAAAATGATTTGATATTAGAATACTATCTTTTTCATTTAAAACCTCTTTTAGAGTTTCAACAGATGCCTCTTTTATATTCTCAAAAGTTCCAAAATAAAGAAGTAGTTTTTTCACCTTTGCTTCACCAATACCTTTTATATTTAATAAAGATATTTGTTTGTCTTCTGCTCTTTTTTGTTTTTTATGAAAATTAATAACAAATCTATGGGCTTCATCCCTTTGTCTTTGTACAAAGTGTAATCTTCTATCTGAAGTCAATAATTTAATAGAAACAAATTCATCACCTTGTTTATAATGCACAATATCTTTTGCCGCACCTTTTGCTCTATGTGCTTTAAAATCAATTTTCTCTTTTGCAACTGCAATAATATCTAGCTTTACTCCAACTGATTCAACTATGTCATATGCAAGTTTTAATAAAGTAGAACCACCATCAATAACCCATAAGTCTGGTGCAGGATTTTTTTCAAAGTTTTCAACTCTTCGTATTAGCATTTCTCTCATTTGAGAGTATTCATCATGGGCTTCTAAGTTGTAGTGTCTAAAGTCACTTTTTACAAATTTATCATTATCCCATACAACCATTGCACCAACAGTTGCTTGTCCCATCATATGTGAGTTATCAAAGCTTTCAACTCTATTTGGTATTTGAGAGAGATTAAATAACTCTTTAATCTCTTCATAAAGTGTATTTGTACCTTTTGTGCTATCTATTCTCAATAATTCGTCACAGTTGTTTAAAGCAACATCTACTATGTCTTTTTTCTTTCCAAGTTTTGGATTGATAATATTTATCTTTTTAACAAGTTTATTTTTTAAGAACTCTTTTATATCTTCAATATCTTCAAGTTCTTTAGCAATAAGTATCTCTTTTGGAATGATAGGAATTTCATTTGAATAATAGTTGATTATAGCTCTTTTATATGCTTCTTCGTAATCAAACTCTTCAGTTTCTTCTACATTTGACTTAAGATAATCATGTGAAGAAGAAGCCAATTTCCCATCTCTAATAAACATTCTTACAATCACAGCTTTTGAGTTGATATTTTTAATAGCAAAGATATCTAGGTTTTCATTTGTAGCTAAATCCATACCCGTTTTTATCTCTGATTTTTCTATAGTTTTTATTCTATCTCTTATTTTCATAGCCTCTTCAAAACGAAAATCATCTGAATACTCTTGCATTTTTACTTTAAGTTTTGAGATTAGTTTTGATTTGTTGTAAATATACTCCATAGAATCATTTAAAATATTTGCATAATCTTCTTTTGAAACTCTATTTTCACAGGGAGCTAAACATTTTTTAATTTGAAAAAATAAACAAGCCTCTTTTCCTTTTATACATGATTTTTTTTGTACAAGTGGAAAGGTTTCGTATATTGAATCTAATATATCTCTAGCCCCAGTTGAGTAGGGACCAAAGTATTTTATATTTGAGCCTTTTAAAACTTTTCTTGTAATCTCTAATCTTGGAAAATCCTCATTTAAATCAACATAAATATAAGGGTAAGTTTTATCGTCACGAAGAAGAATATTATATTTTGGTTTTAATTGTTTTATTAGGGAATTTTCTAAAATTAGTGCATCATGTTCATTTGGTACTACAATCCATTCACATGATTTGACTTCACTTATCATTTTATAAATTCTAGGACCTAGTTTATCAGCAGGTCGAAGTTGGGGAGTAAATTTAAAGTATGATTTAACTCTATTTTTTAAAACTTTTGCTTTTCCTACATAAAGTAAATGTCCATCTTTATCAAAGTATTGATATACACCTGCATCATTTGGAAGCTGTTTAAGTTTGTTTTCTAAATCCATATTGGAATATTAGCGAAAAAAGCCTTTTTAAATGTTGTAGTTTTCCTAAAATTTTAAGTAAAAATATAAAGTTAAATCTAAAGCTTATTTAGTAAGAATAATATCATGTAAGGAGTTTCTAATGCCACATTTACAATTTGAGATAAATAAAAAAGTAAGCAATGATATTAAAAAAAGTTTTTGTGAAAAGATAAGAGAATCTTTTGCAAAAATCATGGATACCCAAACAGGACATATTGCTATTTCCATAAGAGAATATGAACCTTTTAACTTATCTATTGGAAGAGTTGATATTGGTGATGAAGTCTGTTTGATGAACTTAGATATAAGAGAAGGGCGAACAATCGAAAAAAGAAGAGAGTTAGCTTTAGTATATATGAGTATAGTAAAAGATGAATTTAAAATACCAAATAACAACCAGTATATAACATTTACTCAACATGATGGAGAAGATTTTCACTTAATAGAAAAGTATTTATCCTCTTGGGCAAGTGGAGAAGACCCTCTGGCTTAAGTTATATTAATCATATATTTGATACATTTCTTTTTTAATTAGGAGTAATATTGAGTATTATAAAACAAACAATTTATCAATCAAGAAAAAATAAAGAGAAAGAATTAGAAATAAAGCTATACAATTTGAAAAATTTATTGGTAGATTTTGAAGCTTGTGATTATTTTGGCGTATATAAATCAGATGATTGTGATGATGAGTTCTTAGTTTATGAAGAGTGGAAAAGTGAAGAAGATTATGTAGCTTCACAAGATAGTGAAGCCTATAAATCTTTTCAAAAAACATACGATGAATTGGTATTAAAAAAACACAATTTACCAGTTTTTTGATTTAGTAAAATATTATTTATAAATATTTAGAAGTACATCTTTGTGATGATTTAGCTCTTGCATTAATTCATCACCATTATTATTAATATCTGGATGATACTTCTTAGCTAATTCTTTGTATTTTTTCTTTATCTCTTCTCTTGTTGGTTCACTTGTAAATCCAAAAAAATCTTTTGCCTTTTGAACTTCATTCATTGAAGGTTGTGCTTTAAAATTACCACTTTGAAAATCTTCATAATTGAATTTAAAGCCTTGATTCGCACCTTTGCTAAAATCCCTTCCCTTAAAATGAAACTCAAAGCCTTGTGTTCTTGCTTGCTCTTTTATCTTTTTTATTTTTTTATAAATAAAGAAATAAATTAGTAATATAACTACAGCTATTGCAATTAAAAAAGTCCCAAAATTTGTAAATATAAGATAAAGTATAAAAAATAGTATCGAAAGTCTTATTAGTCTAGAAAAAAAATAGTCAATATTTCCCATAAAAAATTGTAATCCTTATAAAATTTGTATTGAAGTATATCTACTTTTGTTTGTTTCTCTTATTAATGGAATTTAGAATTTTTATATACATTCAATTGGTTCCCCCAAATAGAAGCCTTGAAAATAGTCAATGTTTAGGTTTTTTCTTTTATATTAGAATTTAGATTTTTTATCATTTTAATTAATATAAATATAATCATTCCTCTTATATATAAGATGATAAATAAAGGAATTTGAAATATTATTTTTGGTTTATCTCTTTTGTGAAAATTGACCTTTTAACTTAAATATACAAATAAGTATGAATAGTACCTAAGGGTTCTTTATTATTATTTTTACACAATACTTGAATCCTTAATATGTAATTAAATTATATAATTGTAATATAAATTACATAAGTATTTAAAAAATTTTGGTATTATTATCATAATTAGGATAATATAATGGACTATGATGAGTTTCAAAAAGCTGTTGATACCTTAGGTATTATAACAAAGCTTGATTATAAAGGTTTGAGAAAGAACTATTTGCGTTTATCTAAGAAGTATCACCCTGATGCTGAAGATGGAAGTGAAGAAAAGTTTAAAGAGGTAAATGAAGCTTATAATCTTTTAAAAGCTTATATTGAAAATTATAGATTTTCTTTTGAAAAAGATGAATTTTTAAGTCAATATCCCTCGTTTACAAATTATAAAAATTGGAATAGATAAAGGAAACTATAATGTTTGATAAAAGAAAAGCGAAAGAACTTGTTTTAGGGGCTTTAATTGCTGATTCTTACTGTTTGGGTTCTCATTGGATATATGATGAGAAAGAACTTAAAAATTTACAAATTAATTGGGAAGATTTAAATAATGCTTGTTCAATTTGGCATAAAGGTAAAAAAGCAGGAGAATTCACACATTATGGAGATCAGCTTTACTTTTTATATGAATTTGTAAGTGAAAATGAGGATTTTGATTTAGAAAAATATGTCCATTTTTGGAAAGAGAAAATGGAAAAATATGATGGTTATATTGATGGGGCAACAAGAGTTACTTTAGAAAATATTAATGCAAATAAATCTATTCCTTGTGGTTCAGAGTCTACTGATATCTCAGTTATAGGAAGAATCGCACCTTTATTACTTATTAGTAAAACTAAAAATCAATTTCTTCAAAATGTTGAAAATTTTGTTAAAGCAACACATGATTCTGCAATAGTTGTAGAGGGTGCTAAGTTTTTTGCAAAAGTTTTACTTGATGTATTAGAAGATATTGAGATGATGGAATCAATAAAAGAAAGAAAAGATGAATTTTCAACTGCTATTCAAAAATATGTTAAGGATGGATTTTCATCTATTGATGATGAAACCTTTGATGCAATAAGAAAATTTGGTCCAGCTTGTGGCATAGATGAAGCATTTAGTGGAGTTATTCATCTTTTAGGTAAATATACAAACTTTAAAGAAGCTTTAATTAAAAATGCTCAAGCAGGTGGTGATAATTCAGCTCGTGCTATGATTGTCTCAATGTTTTTTATAGCTAGATATGGATTAAAAGTAATACCAAAAAATCTTACTAAAATAAAAGTACAAATAGATATTTCTTAAAATATCTATTTAGAAATAAATATTTGAACTCAAGTTTTCTATATGTTTCAAAATATTATTTACATTGTTATATTCGATATTTATAGGATATAACTCTTTTTTGTACTGTAAAATTAGAGATGGGAAATTGAAAACTTTTAGTTCTCTTCTTTTTTCTAACTCTTTTTGAAATAACTGTTCTATTCTTTGGCTTTTTAAATCATTTGAAAATTTTTCTACATCTATTTCTAACTCTTTAGCAAGAGAAATTAAAGTCTCTTCATCACTTGGGTTTTTTGCTTCAAGATAATATGCTTTTTGAATTGCATTTATCATTTCATCTTCCATATTTTGTTCTTTTGCACAAAGTACAGCTTTACATGCAAGATAAGTTGATCTTCTTGGTTTACAAAGTCTCCAAAAATCATGATTAAACTTTGCCCCTGTAAATTTTTCAATATCATACCAAACTGCTTGTATTTTTTCTTGCATCTCTTTTGGCATTATTTCATCTGTATCTTTTGCTAAACCACCTAATATAGTTATTACCTCAATATTATTTGGTAACTTCTTTTTTAGGTTATCGAAATCTTTTTTAAAAGCATAACACCAAGAACACATAGGGTCATGGATATAGTATAGTTTATTTTTCATAATTCTATTTTACTCTTTATATCTTAAAAAAACAGAAATTATAAAATTAAGTAAGATAAAATAAAATACTAATATAATACTATTTTAAACAGGAGTTATTATTATGAAAGACCTTGTAGATGCGTTAAATAAAGACAAACACTATACAGAGATTGTACTTGCTGGGGGATTATTTCTTGTAGCATTATATTACAATATGCTTATGGATTTTATTATTTATATGTTATATTTTGTAATATTCTTAGAGATAACAAGAACAGTAATAAACTATATTAGAGAAAAAACTGTTGTTCTTTCAATAATTGTTGATGCTTTTATTATACTTACTTTAAGAGAGTTAATTGTAAATGTTGTAAAAATCAATAATGAAAATTTAAATTCCCTTGATGACCTTTTGACAAGTGTTTTAAACTGGAACATTTTTATAATAGCAGGAGTAATTTTGTTTTTACTTATAGTGAGATATTTATCTGTAAAAACTTCTGAAACTTATATGTTAGGTAAAAAGAAAGAACAAGATTATATAAAAAACAATGAATTATCATGAACCACTATATAGGCCACCAGCTGAAGCTAACTCTTTAATCTTACAAATTACATTGGGCTGTAGTTACAATAAATGTAGCTTTTGCTCGATGTATGAAACAAAAAAATTTGAAATCAAAAGTATAGAAAAAATCACAAAAGAAATCGATGAATTTTCTATATATAAAGATGTAAGAAGAGTGTTTTTAGCTGATGGCGATGCCTTATCTTGTGATACAAACTTTTTAGTGCAAATTTTACAATATCTTAAAAAATCTTTTCCAAAACTACAAAGGGTATCTTCATATGCCAGTCCATACAATCTTTTAGAAAAGACTCAAGAAGAGCTGAATTTACTAAGAGAAAATGGTTTGAGTTTAGTCTATTATGGAATAGAAAGTGGAAATCAAGATTTACTAAAATATATAAATAAACCAATGAAACCAAATAAAATGGTTGAGGGCATAAATAAAGCCTATTATGCAAATATGAAAATATCTGCCACAGTAATACTGGGACTTGGTGGGGAAAAATTATCTATACAACACATAGAAGATACAGCAAAGTTAGTAAGTGAATGTGAACATATAAATTATCTATCTACTTTGCAATTAGCAGTAAGTAGTACAAAAGAAGATGACTTTTTTAAAAGATTTGAAAATAAAAACCAAGAATTTGTTTTTTGTAGTGATAAAGATATTTTAGAGGAACAAAAAAGATTTATAAGTCTAATTACTCTAAAAAGTCCGATAATTTTTAGGTCAAATCACGCCTCAAATGCTTTAGCACTAAAAGGTACACTTCCCAAAGATAAGGATGAATTATTAGAGACTTTAGACAAAGCTATAGAAGATGAATCTATGCTTCGTCCAAAGTTTTTACGAGGTTTTTAAAACCTTGTTATTTTTTAGATTTTTTCTTTGAATCTTTTTTCTTAGACTTCTTTTTTGAGTCTTTTTTCTTAGCTTTTACAGCTTTTTTTGCTTTCTTTTTTTTATCTAGTTTTTTCTTTTTGATAACTTTCTTTTTCTCTTTTTTAGTTGCTTTTTTCTTAGTAGCTTTTTTAGCTTTTAATTTTTTCTCTTCTTCTTTTTTCTTTGCCATATTATGACTCCTTATATAAAATATAGAGAATGGTACTACTTTATATGATTAATGTCAATAAAATATTAGTAAAATATCAAAATAATATCAATTTGTAATATTCTTTAGTCTAATAAATATAATATATTAAAATACTCTTATAAATCATAGGAGTGTATTTATGGAAAAAGAACTTTCAAATATAATAGTTGATGATAAAATATTTATTATTAGAGGTATCCAAGTTATGATAGATAGAGATTTGGCAGATTTGTACCAAGTTGAAACAAGAGCGTTAAATCAGGCAGTTAAAAGAAATTTAGAAAAATTCCCTTATGATTTTATGTTTGAGCTTACAGAAGAAGAAAAAAATGAGCTTATCACAAAATGTGATAAGCTTCAAAGTTTGAAATTTAATCCATCAAAAGTAAAAGCTTTTACTGAACATGGTGTATATATGTGAAACTCGTTAAGATAAAGTGAACTGCTTCACTTTATTAGAGTTGAAACCGTAGATGATATACCAAAGGTATCATCGCAGGCTGAAAACTACTGTATTAAAAAGTAAAGTTGCTACAGATGTAAGTCTATCTATCATGAGAACATTTGTTAGGTTGAAAAATCAAGCTGTGCCATATTTTGATATTATTAAAAGATTAGTGAAGTTAGAAACTAGTGATAAAGAGACAAGGGAACTTTTAAGCAAAGTTGTACAAGTGGTTTCGAGTATGCAAGATATTCAAGAAGAAGCTAAGGATGGGACAACTAAGATTGGGTTTGTGAAATAAAAGATAGCACTCTCTTGAAGAGGTAAACCTCTCCGCTCCTCTTACTTTTGTATTGACGAAAAGTAAGCAAAAACAACTACGGCT